>TARA_B110000091_G_scaffold26374_2_pt1 | contig 89043 bp, 74 predicted proteins | sample TARA_B110000091 | Tara Oceans TARA_B110000091 (sample SAMEA4397278) | marine metagenome | biome: Polar Biome; feature: [DCM] deep chlorophyll maximum layer (ENVO:01000326); material: water (ENVO:00002006), including particulate matter (ENVO:01000060) such as... | depth 35 m
ACTTTCTCGCAACCACGCTACCGTGTCGCCGCAGTCACGATGGGCTCGCTGTCCGCGTGATTTAATAGTCTTGGGCATCGGGGCTAAATCGACGCGATGTTCAATTGCGTTTAAGCCAGCAAGTTAAGACAGGAACACAGGGCTGTGACGCCAATCTCGCAGGGTCGCGGGTCATGATGGTTGGAAGAACGCGCTAAAGCCCAGCCAGAGAGATACGGTCCGGAAACACAATGATTAAAAGAGACCTTCGACCTCACCCGTGTCATTCAGCCGGATATTATTCGCAGCAGGGTGTCTCGGTAAGCCCGGCATGGTCATAATGTCGCCGCAAACCACCACAATAAATCCAGCACCATTTGCTAAACGCACTTCTCGAATCGGAACCGAATGATGGCTGGGCGCCCCGCGTAAGTTGGGGTCTGTCGAAAAACTGTATTGCGTTTTCGCCATACAAATCGGGAAATGGCCGTATCGTACTTGCAAGGCCTTAATTTGATTACGGACCTTTTGATCTGCGATGACGTCGTCTGCACCATAGAGACTCTGAGCAATGCGTTCGATCTTATCCCAGAGCGGCAAGTCGTCTTCATATAGCGTTCGGAATTGCGAGTGGCTGGTGTCACTTAACGTGACAACTGCGCGGGCTAAGGTTTCGGCGCCTGCTCCGCCCTCGGACCAGTGGGTGCAATCGATGGCCTCGACATTGAGAGCCTCGCAGTGAGTGCGGATCTCATCGATCTCTGATTGCGCATCGTCGTCGAATCGGTTGATCGCGACCACAACGGGTAATCCGAAATGGCCCATGTTGCGAATATGGCGCGCGAGATTCGCGCAACCTTTAGCCACCGCCTGAACATTTTTGGTTTTGAGCTTGTTCTTTTTGATGCCGCCATGCATTTTCAGCGCGCGAACGGTTGCGACAATGACTGCGGCAGAAGGTTCTAGTCCCGCCTTCCTGCACTTAATATCAAAAAACTTTTCCGCGCCCAGTTCGGCGCCAAAGCCCGCTTCGGTCACCACGAAGTCACCCAAACTTAACGCCGCTTTCGTTGCAATGACTGAGTTGCAACCATGGGCAATATTGGCAAAGGGGCCGCCGTGAATGAGGGCGGGATTATTTTCAAGGGTTTGCACGATATTTGGCTTGAAGGCATCTTTGAGTAGTACCGACATGGCGCCATTGGCTTCAAGGTCACGCGCGTGAACCGGTTCGCCTTCGAAATTATGACCAATCACGATGCGCCCTAGATTTTCCTGAAGCTCGTCTAGGGTGTTCGCAAGGCAAAAGATCGCCATAATTTCTGAAGCCACCGTAATGTCAAACCCGGACTCTCGAGGGACGCCATTGCTGGCGCCACCGAGACCGATATTAATATTGCGGAGCGCGCGTTCGTTCATATCCATAACGCGCCGCCACTCGATCCGCCTAGGGTCGATTCCCAGTTCATTACCCCAATGGATATGATTGTCGATCAAGGCTGAAAGGAGGTTGTGTGCGGCGCCAATGGCATGGAAATCGCCCGTAAAATGGAGATTAATATCTTCCATCGGCACCACTTGTGAATAGCCACCGCCAGCGGCCCCACCTTTCATGCCAAAGCAAGGCCCAAGGCTGGGTTCTCTTAGGCAGATGACGGCTTTTTTACCGATGCGATTGAGCGCGTCACCCAGTCCGATGGTGGTCGTGGTCTTGCCCTCCCCGGCAGGGGTTGGTGAAACCGCGGTGACTAAAATTAATTTCCCCCGGGCCTTATCTTGTTGGGACGCGATAAACGCGTAGTCGATCTTAGCTTTGTCGTGGCCATAGGGCAGCAGGGCGGTTTCAGGGATGCCCAGGCGTTGGCCGATCAAAGCGATCGGCTCTAAGCGTGCTTCACGTGCGATTTGAATGTCGGTTGCTTGCATGGTCATTTCCTCTTGGTTGCCCTGATCTTGAAGTCAAAAGCGTCAGCTTTTAGGGTGATATTACGAGGAAAATGGGCGTTGGAGAATGCCTATTATTGCTTGGCCAGAACGGCAATCCTGGCTTCGGTGTGGCGGCAATGGGTGCGGTCTCGGTTCAAAAAAACCTTCGGCTTTGAGCTTCGTGCGGGCGAATACCGAGCCGTCAGCGGACCGTTGTGCCCCTAATGCGATCCGTTGCATTCTTCGAGCATGAGCGCCGGTGAGTCTTGGTCAGCGATAGGTTCTTTTGCGCGCGCGTTAGCCTGCGATCTGTCCGCGCGTCAAATCAATCGGTCTTAGTTCACTGCGCGGCATTAGGCCTTGTTGCGAGCGCCATCAGAGGTTGATTGGGCGGGTTTCGGCGCGTGCTTCTTAGGGCCCGCCTCTAATCGCGTTTAGGCGGGGTCTTGAGAGCTGAGTGAGTTGGCAACCCGCCGCGCGCCTTCAAGTCGAATTAAGCGGCGCGTTGTTCATCTCTTGGCGCGAGGGCTGCAATCAAGTGATCTCGACTTGGGCCTGGTACGTTGCGGGCCTTTTTGTTGTCCGCGCCATAGCGGATGAGGGTCCAGAAAATCAGAGCTTGGGTGCCGATATCTTTTAGAAACGCGCCGGGTAACTCCATAAGATTGAAGGTTCTAAAAGCGCCACGAAAGACGCGCAAGTGAATCTGAGTGGATCTCGTGAGCGCATCGCCATAGGCGATCGCGAACCGTTTCTTAAGGGTGAGTGGGCGAGACGTGCTAGAGGCCGTGAGGATTATTTGTGCCCGTTTAATACCCGCCCGATCTTCGTCGAGGCTGGCTTGCCAGATGGGACGCAACTGTTTGTGAGTTTCCTCGGAAAACTGTTGCGCGGCGCTGACCGGGTCTGGATCTTTGGCTAAAACATCAGTGAGAATTTTGCTGTGGATGGCGCCGGTGCTGCAGCCACGACCATAGAGTGGGTTGGTTCGAACCGCCGCATCACCGACCGCATAATAATTCAATAGGAGTGGTCGATCGTTGTCGCTGAAATCATGCCAAACCGCTTTGATGTTGCCCATCCCAAACGAGGCGGTGGTCGCAACGGCTTGATCGGCTCCGAGCCAGGGTTGAAGGCCCGGGATTTCCAGACAGATTTGATCAAACTTGGCATCGTCCTTAACCGCATCATGCAAAATGGTGTCATGACAGGGTACGCAGAGGATGATGGCAAAGTGCCCGCCTGAGCCGGGGAAAACGCCATATTTCAAGTAGCCTAAATCACCAGCAGAACGGGTCTTGCCGTCTCGCGCGGGCTCATCAATGCCTGCTTTAAATTGATAATGCCGGGTGTAATAGACAATGTCTGCATCGTGGGATTCGGTTTTAATGGCAAGGCCTTCCTGTTCAAGCCAGCGTTTAAAGGGACTGCCTCGCCCGGCGGCATCGACAACGATATCGGCCGTGACGTTTGTTGGCAGCTGGTTTGTCCCTCGGGCCTGAACAGTTAAACCCGTAATCTGCTTTTGGTCGCCGGATAGCTGGGTCACCATGGCGTTGACGCGGGTGCCAGACGCGATCGTAATGTTGGGTTGTTTGAGCGCATAGCGCCTTAGCACCATTTCCATCGTCGCCCGTCGACACATCATGAGCCAAAGCGACGCATCTTCAGGGGCTGCTTTATAGGATGCACTGAATGCGGGTGGCAGCATCTCTTCAAAGGTCACTTTTCGAGCGCCCGCTTGCCAAAAGTTTTCAATGAGGTCCGGGAACTGTTCGGTCAACAGGTTGCTCATGACCGCGAGAAAGGCGTGGGGATGCCGAAACTGAGAGGCCCCTCGTCTCAGCCAGTCAAAAAAAATCTCGTCCGGGCCGCCATCCGGTAACGGATCATCACGCTCATAAACGGTTACTCGGTGGCCTTGTTTCGCAAGGCCTAACGCCGAGCAAAGACCACAGATACCCGCGCCGACAATGGCGATGTGCTTCGAATTGGGTGGCGCGTGCATGGCAATGAACCTCATTGGTTGGTTTTGGGCTGCAGTTCAGACCGATAATCGGTCGACTTCGCGGCAGTCTAGCAAAAATTTTCAGTCGGGTGGATGTCCGGATTTGGGCGACGTAGTGTTTGCAAAGTGCAAGCTCCGGGCAGTGCCTGCAGTACGGCAAGGGTTAAAGCGGGCGCTACGACGTTGCCGGTATGCCCGGAGTCATCTTGCATCCAGGTGTTACAAGGGCGCACCAATTGGCGAGGCTTTATACAATCTGACCGGTGCGAGCGCCGGTATAACCCGTCGTTTTCTCGAAGGCGACCGCGCCGCTGATCAAGACATGGGAAACACCAATGGCGTCGCGGGTGTAACGGTAGCCGTCGCCTGGAACATCCTGAACAAAATACTCGGCGCCACGATCGATGGTGGCCGGGTCAAAGATGGTGATGTCGGCAATGTATCCTGGGGCGAGATGCCCGCGATCCTGGATCCCCCAAATTTCGGCAGGCTCGGCGGTAATCTTTCTGATCGCCGTTTCAAGGTTGAGGCTTTCGCTGTCTCGAACAAATTTTGAAAACAAGTAGCCCGTATCGCCGTAAGTTGAAAACGATAAAATATGTGCGCCACCGTCGCTGGCGCCGATCATGACGTTCGGGTGTTTGAGTAATTCCCCGACCGCCGGGACATTATTGTGGCCCATGTTGGCTGCTAGAAAGTGGGCATCTAAATCTTCTTCTAAAGAGAGGTCGATCATGACGTCGAGCGGGTTGCTATCGCGGGCACTGGCAATCTCAGTGAGGGTTTTACCGATTAATTGGGCGTTGGCTTCGGACTGAACACGACGTAAGACCAAAGCGGACCAGAGCGGCATCATGGGCCGAGCTTCTTGCGTCAGCGCGGCACGGCGGGTTGGATCAAGCAGGGCTGCGAGGATGTCGGCCTTGGTGCCAAACCGGATGAGACCGTACCAAGTTGGCAGGCGCATGAATAACAAACTCGGAACCTCAAACGAGAAGCTGATGTCGATTGGGCGGGTTTGGACCTGTGGCCAGACTTTCGCGCCGCGGGCCATCTGTTCATCAACCCGCGCCATAATGGCCGCGACGCCATCGGCATTGTCGGCATTCAGGAAAAGCGGCGAGAGCGTCGTTGTGATGTGATGCTTCAAGCTGAGTTCCGCGAGTTGATCGACCCGGGCAAGCGTCAGGTCGATGTCATAAAACTCGTGCACAACCTGCAGCAACTTACCGGTTTGACCCAAAACAGCGCAGAGCGCATCGAGTTCCTGAGTGCTGGCATAACGGCTTGGCACCGGCTGTAAGCGCTCGTCCATATCAACGAAACTGGTGGAAAGCCCGACGGCGCCCGAGGTGATGCAATCTTTTAAGAGCGCGCACATACGTGCAACTTCATCTGGTTGCGCCGTTCGGGTCATCGCCGCATCGCCCATGACCCAAAGGCGAAGCAGACTGTGGCCCGCCAAGGGTGCGACATTGATGCTGAGATCCTTTTTGATTCGAGTGATGTATTCCTCAAAGGTTTCCCAATCCCAAGTCACACCCTCGGAAAAAGCTTTGTGCGGCATTTCTTCAATTTGGTTGAACATGCCAACGAGCTTCATCCGATGTTCGGCCTTGAGCGGCGCCAAAGACAAGGAGCAATTGCCCGGAACAATGGTCGTGACGCCATGTTCAATGGCGGGTTTTGCGGCGCCATCCCAAAGGAGTTGAGCGTCAAAATGGGTATGGGGATCAATAAACCCTGGGCTGACGATTTTGCCTGAGGCATCAATTTCTTGCTGAGCTTGCTGTGTAATCACACCGATCGCTTCAATCCGATCGCCTGTGATACCGATGTCGGCTGAAAATAACGGGTTTCCTGAACCATCGGCAATCGTGCCATTTCGTATGATTAAGTCCATTGTATTACTCCTGGGGTTGTTCTTTTGAGCTTCTTGGCAGTTTAAGCGCCGTTAAAGGATTCGGTTAAGGCATCGCGAATGTGCGTCCAGTCTTGACCCACGAGATCATCGATCGATGCTGCCGCACAACGCGTCATTAGCAGATCACAAGTTTTCGGGTCCAGCGGGATTTGCGACTGACCACCATCATCATAAGAAAGGGTGACGAGCAATTCAGCATGACCTTCGTGCGCGGCGCCTAGGCTTACCCTTGAGATGGTCGCGCTCAACTTAAGGCTTCCGCGTGTTGGGTTTGGGGTGATTCTAAAAAGAGGATGTCACTCGGTAGAATCGGATTCGAGGGCTGCGTGCCGGCGTCATTCTTACCTTGATTAATGGTCCGGCGAGCAAAAATATGCAGGTTCCAGCTTTGGAGTTGGGCCACGGCTTGTTCGTGATCAAGCAAAGGCAGATGCTGCTCGGCAATCGATTCCCAAGTGTCATTGGCCTCTGGGGTGATGGATTTTCGTAAGGTTTTCAACGTTTTTTCCTAGATCTTCAGTCGATAGCATTTCTTTGTAGCTGAATTCAGATGGGGATACAACCACGCGGGCGGTCTGGGTTCTTGATATGATAAAAGTCCGAACGGGTTCAATGATGAGGGCGCCTCAATGAGTCAGGGTTGCTGTGATGAGTTGCTAGAGGTCAGCGGTTTGCAAGCTCGGCAGCGTCGAGTCTTAATCTGGGTGATGCTGATCAATATCGCGACGTTTCTCATGATGGTTGCTGGATCCGTGATGAGCGGATCATCCGCGCTGCTTTCTGGCACCCTCGATAACTTCGGTGATGCATTAGCCTATATGGTGAGTTTTGCGGTTGTCGGCGCGAGCGTGCAAGTCAAAGCGAAGGCGGCACTCTTTAAAAGTGTTTTGATTGGCGTCGCGGCGGTTGCCGTTTTAATGCAATTGGTGATGAAGGGGTTGAGCCCAGAGACGCCAATCGTTGCAACAATGGGCCTTGCCGCGGTCTTAAACTTTCTGGCGAACGGGGTCTGTCTGATGCTTCTGACGCCGCATCGCTTAGACGACGTCAATATGGCGTCAGTCTGGGAGTGCTCCCGAAATGATGTGTTCGAGGGCTTTGGGGTGATTGTGACGGCTGTCTTAGTCTACTGGACGGGATCGGCCTATCCGGACCTGATTGTGGCCGTGCTGTTACTCGCACTCTTTACCCGTTCGGCGGTCTCGATGGGTCAAACGGCTTGGCGTGCGATGCAGTTGGCTTAGCGGATCCTGCGATTGTCTAGAGCGTTAAGGGTTGTCTGCCAATCCAAAGGGTTGTGGCATAGGCCAAAAGGGTTTGCCGTTCATCGAATAGAGCAGAACCTGCTAGGTGCTTTTTGCCGGAAACCTCAATGGTCCAGGCGGTCACTTGTAGCCGGGCGCCGGCCCTTGGGGCTGTGAGTACTTTGGCCGTCATGCGGCCCAGCAGACCGGTGCGAATACCTTCCGCCAGAAAGGCATACTGCCCAGGGCAATCGAGCGCGGTCCAGATGAACGCGTGCGGTAGGTTCCCTGCGGCATCCCCCCAATGGGCCTGAGTTTCCCAGATCCCAGAAACTTGACGATCTACCGGGGCGACGAAAATTCTAAGTCCTTCAGGATGCTCGGGGCCACAACAAAAACAGATCGGATGAAAACCTTGCTGGCCAGGCAAGAGCGGGTTGATGTTGGGCATCAGCGCGGCTGATCGCGGCGCGGCTGCGAGGGTTTCAGACCAGTCGGGTGGCGCCGGGACGTCTAAGTCGAGCATCACGCCCCGCACTTCAGCAATCAGGGTATCCTGGTCCTGAATCCGGCAAGTACGCGGATTGTCGGCCTCGAAAAGCGCCGACATCGATTGATCAAGTGGAATGGGGGAGCGCAGGGTCACTTCAGCACTTTCGCTCGGGGCAAGATCGCCAAACGCTGCAAACCGACCACTGACGTAACCGCCATGTCCTGAGGTTGGGGGGCCACGAAATCGTTCCAAGATGGTGACGCTGGTATTATTCGTGGCGGTCTGGCTCATGGTGGACTATCTTATCGATTGGTGAATAGGCTCATGGGAGGCAAGTGATGCGCGTTGACAGTTTATGGATTTACCCGATCAAGGGGTGTCGGGGTCAAACCCTTGAAGCGGCTGATGTTACCACAGAGGGTTTTGAGGGAGATCGACAATTTGTTGTAACCGACGCCGGGCAACCGCAAAGCCAAAAAAGCCTGCCGGCGCTCAAAGATCTGTCAGCGATTTGGCAAGCGGGGGAGCTGACTTTGTCGTTCAAAGGCGGCGACTCCTTTCGAGTACCGTTTGAGGAATGTCCGCAATCCGAGCCGATGCCGTTGATCGGTAGAACAGTGGCCGTGATCGATCTTGGTGAACCGGTTGCGCTGTGGCTCACTGAGGTTTTCGGCAAACCGTTGCGCTTGGTGAAAGCGGCATCGGGCGAGGCCATATCGATTCCGCTGCCGGTTTTTGCGCGCCTCGAAGGCACGGTGCAGTCAAAAACCGTGGATGTCGCGCCGTTGCTTTTAGCCAATCAAGCGTCGCTCGATGATTTAAACCAGCGCCTGGAAGCCCCCATACCGATGGATCGATTTCGAGCGAATATCGTCGTCTCGGGGCTTGATCCATACGCCGAAGATGATATTGCGGTGCTTACCCTTGGCGAGCTGTCCTTTGAACAAGTTACGGCCTGTGAGCGCTGCGCGGTGACGACCTTTGATCAAGCTTCCGAGACCGCCAGCAAAGAACCGCTGCGAACGCTGAGCCGCTATCGACGACGAGATAACGGGTATGCCGGCGGCGTGATGTTTGGCACCTATATTGCGCCACGGGACACCGGTCGGATTCAGGTGGGTGATGCGTTCACGCCAAATCCCAACGGATAAGCCCTAAAAAGACCGTGGCATTTTAAGGACATGTTCGCCGATGAAACTCAAAATCAAATTGGTTGAGATGGGCGCGATTTGATAAAGACGAGTTTCCCGAAACTTGCGTTCAATATGATATTCCTTGGCAAATGCAAAGCCGCCATGGGTCTGCATACACACGTCGCCCGCACGCCAGGAGGCTTCGGAGGCCAACATTTTCGCCATGTTGGCTTCGGCGCCACAAGCGTCGCCTGCATCAAATAGGTGAGCCGCTTTTTCGACCATTAACCACGCGGCTTCGACTTCTGCATAGCATCTCGCAATGGGAAACTGCACCCCTTGATTTTGACCGATCGGACGGTCGAAGACGATCCGGTCGGTAGCGTACCGGCTGGCCTTGTCGATGAAGTAACGGCCATCGCCGACGCATTCAGCGGCGATCAGAATTCGCTCTGCGTTCATGCCATCTAAAATAACTTTAAAGCCTTGTCCTTCAACGCCCAGGAGGTTTTCACGAGGAATCTTCAAATCGTCGAAAAACAATTCGCACGAGTGGTGATTGATCATGGAATCAATTGGCCTGATCTCGAGTCCATTGCCGACGGCTTTGCCGACATCAACGATGAAGGCCGACAAACCTTCAGTTTTCTTATTGGTCTCTTCCTTTGGGGTCGTGCGCGCCAGTAGCACCATTAAATCTGAATGCTCTATTCTGCTGATCCACACCTTTTGGCCATTCACGACATAGTGATCCCCATCCAGTCGCGCTGTGGTTTTAAGGCTGGTGGTATCGGTGCCGGTTGTGGGTTCAGTCACCCCGAAGCTTTGAAGCCGCAGTTCGCCGGCGGCAATTTTGGGCAAATAATGCTGTTTTTGAGCATCGCTACCGTGCCGTAACACCGAGCCCATGACGTACATCTGCGCATGACAGGCGCCAGCATGGGCGCCGGAGCGGCAGACTTCTTCCATGATGATGGAGGCCTCAAAGACCCCAAGACCAGAGCCGCCGTACACTTCGGGAATCAAAACGGTCAGGAAGCCGCTGTCGGTAAGGGCTTGAACAAATTCTGTGGGATAGCCTCTGTCTCGATCGAGTTCGAGCCAATAGGACTCCCCAAATTTCGCACACAGTTGCCGGACGGCGTGACGGATATCGGTAATGTCGCTGGCTTCAGGCATAGGGAAAGGCTCTTTGATGGTTAGGTTTTAAGTTTGGATACCCTATCGAACTCCGGGCCTTGGCTCAATACAGGATTCCTTTAGAGAATCTGGGCTTATTGTAAAGATTTGAGGCGGTGCTCGAGTGGCGGGTGACTGCAAAACAATTGACTAATACCCCCCCTGGACCCCGAGATCCCAAACGCTGCAAATGCGCTCGGTAAATCTTGCGGCTCGCTAACCTGTTGACGTTTCTTCAAGGCGTTGATCCTTTTTTGCTTACCGGCTAAATGGGCCCCGCCTTCATCGGCGCGGAATGCTCGTCGCCGTGAAAATCAAAGGGCGATGAGGATTGCAAGGTACAATCGGAAAATCTAAGCAAGAATTCAGGTGATGACATAATCGATGCCCAAGCTCCGCTGATTTTTGAGAACAACCTTGTCGACGTAGAATCCCGCAAGTCGAGACAGGAAGATTACCAAGGTGTTGAGCAGTCCTTGTAACAAAGTCATGCCGCTTTGACGAAAGGGTTGGGCCGGGTGCTGGGGATTTCAAGGCGGCTACCCAGCATTGACGCGTCTCGGGCGTTCCGTTGGGTTTTCATATGGCAACAGGATTCAGGGTCTTGCCTCTTTGTTTACCGGGGCGCTTACTTGTACGATGGTGGCCTCGAAAGATTTTTTGGGTGCAGGCGCGCGCAATGCGTCGACAACGCGCCTTGAACGCCGGGCGCCCTGTAAAAAGCACCCCGGCTGCCGATGAGGTCTGGTTTTTCTAAGGGATGGCGGTCTGCATCAAAACGAACACGGGAAATTACAAATTAGACGGCGCTGAATTAATTAGTAAGGATAAGGCTTATCAAACAAGAAACGTTTAAAACGCCCTTTGGTTTTTTAATGGCCGCCGTGGGGTTTGCCGTTGGGTTGGGCAATATCTGGCGCTTCCCTTATATCACTGGCGAAAACGGCGGCGCGGCGTTTGTACTGGTGTATCTGGGCTGTGTGCTCATCATTGGGCTACCGATTGTGATGGCTGAGATTGCGCTCGGTCGACGGGGTCAGGGCGACCCGATCCAGACCTTCGGCCGTCTTGCAAGAGCTTCCGATGCCGCCTCGCTTTGGCGCTGGGTGGGTGGGTTGAATCTGCTCACGGCATTTCTAATTATGGCGACCTATGCAACCGTTGCAGGCTGGGTGCTTTACTATCTTTGGTCGGTTTCAAGCGGCGCTTTCGCCTCGATCGATCAGGCCGCATCCAATCAGTATTTCTCGACCCTTTTGGCAAGCCCCATGGTCATGTTTTTATGGATGACGGTTGCGATGACGCTGACCGGCGTCATCATCGCTGGGGGCGTTCAAAAAGGCATCGAACGCGCCGTGCGGGTGCTCATGCCGTTGTTGTTTGTGCTCATGATTGGGCTTGTAACGTATAACGCGTTTCATCCGAGCTTTTGGGTGGGTTGGGACTATCTGTTTCAAGCAGATTTTTCGAAGATTACCCCCCAGGTGTTTTTAGCGGCAATCGGGCAAGCCTTCTTTTCAATTGGGGTTGCCATGGCTGGGTTAATGATTTTTGGCGCCTACTTGCCGCCAGGGCAGTCGATTGTGCGGTACGGGGTCTTGATTATCATTGCGGATACCGCCATTGCCCTCTTAGCAGGGTTGATGATTTTTCCGTTGGTGTTTCGCTACGGTCTAGACCCGGCCGGTGGTGTTGGCCTCATCTTTAAAGTGCTGCCCATTGCCTTTGGACAACTGCCCTTGGGCGCGCTGGTGGGTGGCCTGTTTTTCTTGCTTTTGTCGGTTGCGGCGATGACCTCGATGGTGGGGTTTGTGGAACCCTTAGTCGCAACCCTTGCTCGGGTCACTGGCATCAGTCGAATCAAAAGCACCTGGCTTATGATCCTGTCTTTAATGCTGGTGTCTCTGGTGAGCATCTTGACCTACAGCACTTGGTCCACGCTTCAAATCCTCGGATTTGATTTAAATGGACTGACCGACTTTATCTCCAATCAATTGTTATTGCCGGTCGGGGGTTTGCTGATTGCTGTCTTCGCGGGTTGGGTTTTAAAGCGAGATCAGCTTGCTGCGGAGGTGGTCTTTCCACGGGCTTGGCAGTTCCGGCTTTGGTATGGGTTGCTCAAATATCCTTTACCGTGCGTCATTCTGGTGATTCTGATCTCGGGCCTGGCAACCTGATCGAAAACCCTCGAAGAACGACGAAACCGGTATGAATGGCTGGACGACCAGGTTGATTGCGCGGCGTGAGGGGTAGGTTGGCGCGGGATCACAACCGCTGATCCTAGGTGCCTCTAACCCAAGTGCGGGATTCCTGAACCGCTGAACCGGTTCGAACGCGGCCGTAATTTGGAGGTTGCGGTGCCACGCACCGGCGAGGCGCTTAAGCTGCGAGGGCATCACAAAGCAGCGTCTGCGCTGTGGCACGTCATTGACGTTGTGCTGACAAGAAAATTGTCAGAGACTGTGCGGTCTTTGCTTAATTTGGTAGTCAATGACGATCCATCGATTAAAATTCCCGGTCATGTTTAGTTTTGGTTTCGGGCAGTTTGCTGAGGCCATTAAAAACGCTGGGTTTAATGTCTTTTTATTGTTTTATTACAATCAAGTGCTCGGCGTCTCGGCAACGCTAACCTCCATTGCGCTGGCGATAGCGCTGATGTTTGATGCGGTTTCAGATCCGTTGATTGGGTCATTTTCGGACAAGTTACGGACCCGGTTTGGCAGGCGACATCCGTTGATTCTGATGGCAGCGCTGCCGCTTGGCGTGAGTTTTTATTGCCTGTTTAATCCACCTGGCATGGCCTCCGATTGGGCGCACTTTCTTTGGCTGCTGGTTTTTGCGGTTTTGGTGAGAGCCTCTTTGACGCTCTATCACGTCCCCCACCTGGCCTTGGGCGCTGAGTTGGCCGAGGACTATCACCAGCGCTCAACATTGTATGCAATGAGTACGTTTTTCGGGTTTCTGGGTGGGGCGCTGTTTGTCCCGATCTCATACACCTTGTTTTTCCCAACCACCGAAGTCTTTAATCCGGGGTTGCTCAATAAAGCTGCGTATCAGCCCTGGTCTTTAATGGCCGCTGGGTTAATGATTTTTGCCATTATTGTCTGCGTGGTCGGCACCCGTCGCGAGATTCCCAGGTTGGTTCGTCACGTCGATCAGGACCCGCGTCAATTGATGCGGTTAGCTGATTTGATTGGAGAGTTTCGAGACGCCTTTAATAACCGATCATTTCGAGCCATCTTTTTTGGCATGATGCTGAGCACGTTGGTCCTGTCGGTTGAAGGGGTGTTTAATCCTTTTATGGGTTTCCACTTTTGGGGATTAACCACCGAGCAGTTACGCTGGATTCCATTGGCACAGCTTTTCGGTTTGTTTCTGTCGTTATCCTTCTTGCCAATGATGACGCGATGGCTCGATAAAAAACGCACGCTAATTGTTTCGGCCTTATTGGTTATTGTGAACATTAATATCCCGATTGTGCTGTCGCTTTCAGGCGTCTCATGGTTTCCGGCACAGGGCAGTCAAAGTTTACTGGCGGTTTTAATTTTGAGCGGTTTGGTTACCGCGTCCCTCGCGCCGATCATCTTCGCAACCCTGAATTCGATGTTTGCTGATATTGCGGATGAACACGAACTGGACACCGGTTTTCGCCGGGAAGGGGTGATTTTCTCGGCGCGTTCCTTTGCGGTCAAGGCAACCAGTTCGATGGGGTTGGTTTTTGGTGGAACGCTACTGGATTTGATTCAATTCCCTCGGGGGGCTTTGATGGGCTCGGTCCCAGCCGACACGGTTTGGCTGCTTGGGTTTATCGCGGGGCCCGCCACCTCGGTGTTTACGGTACTCGGCGTGCTGATGTACTTAGGTTATCAAATCGATGAGCGCCGGCACCAAGAAATCAAACGATTATTAAAAGAACGGTTTGACTCGGGTCAGCCGCGATGAAGGTTGCCTTTGGTCTCAAGCGCCAATGGGTGTTCGGCGCCTTATTGGTCTTCTTTGGGGTGATTGCGATTTTCTGGCTTCAACCCACGCCGCCGGAAGCCGTTCCTGATTTTAGCGCCTATAAAGAGGTTGCTGAGAAAAAACAGGCGTTTTTCGATTTTGTCAGGCCCAGGGTCCGCATCGAAAATGGCAATATCCGGGCGGAGCGTCAGATGCTCGAGTTGATCAAGGCCCGTGCTCAGGCTGCTGGCATTGATTCAGGCGATGATGCCCTGGATATTCGGCGCCTGGCTAAGAAGTATCGGGTTCCCAATCGGGAGACGTTATCTGATCGTGCGGTGCTGAACGATTTACTGATGCGCGTCGATGAGGTGCCCGAAGGGTTGGCGCTGGCGCAAGCAGCGAATGAATCCGCCTGGGGGACGTCTCGGTTCGCCCAAGACCATCGAAATTTTTTTGGCCTTTGGTGCTTTACCAAAGGGTGCGGTGTGAAGCCCCGACGAGCCAGCGCTGAATCAACGCATCAAGTTGCGGCTTTTGCATCGGTTCAGGCGGGTGTCGCCTACTACCTGCTGACCTTAAATAGTCACCCGGCCTATGCGTTGCTCCGTCAACGCCGAACTGATCTTCGGACTGCCAACAAACCGATTACCGGCGAGGCGGTCGCAGATGGTTTGCTGCGGTATTCCGAACGAGGGCAGGACTATGTCGATGAGATTCAGCAAATGATCCGCGGCAATGGTCTCGATCAGGGCGCTGATGGGATTGAGTCATAACCAGACATGATTTGGATAACCTTACCGGCTTAAGCCCTGTTGGATTATGCGCATCAGGCGCACGCGCCGCGTTTGATGAAACGCGAGCGGGCATTGCGCGCCCGAGATTAGAGTTCAAGGGTCGTCATGAAGCGATTGATCAAGGTTTCGAGTATCGTCATGATAAGGCGTGACCCCTGACGACGGGTTGATGAGAACAAAAGGGAGCAAGGTTCATGAAAATTACGCCGTTGAATGCGGTCGGGGCAGAAGTCACCGAGGTGGATGTAAAGACCCTGACGGATGGGCAGGACGTGCAACTCAAAACAGCTTTTGCGCAGCATGGCTTGCTGATTTTCAGAGGTCAGGACCTGGCAGAGACGGACCACTTGGCGCTCGCTGAGCGTTGGGGGCAGGTTAATACCAATCGATTTTTCAAAGCCCATTCGGATTACCCACAAATCGCGATGGTTGAAAAAGAACCGGATCAACAGGAGAACATCGGCGGTGGTTGGCATACCGATCACTCCTATGATCAGATTCCCGCTCTGGGCTCGATCTTGGTCGCGCGAGTGCTGCCGGAAACTGGCGGGGACACGTGGTTCGCCAGTATGTATCGCGCCTTCGATCAATTGTCTGATGGGTTGAAAACGGTACTGTTGACCCTGAATGCGGTGCATTCTGCGAAGCATGTTTTTGGTAACCAATCCGAGTACATGCAAAAGAATATTAGTCAGGCGAGGATGGGCCGGCCGGATCTAGCCGATGCTTTGCCGGACCCGATTCATCCCGTTGTCGTGCGGCACCCCTTGAGCGGTCGTCCTGTCCTATATGTGAACCCAGGCTTTACGCTTAGGTTTGAGGGCTGGACTCAGGAGGAGTCAGCGCCCTTGTTGAACGATCTTTACCAGTCGGCGGTGGCGGACGACCAAGTCGAACGGGTTGATTGGCAACCGGGGACGATTGCTTTTTGGGATAACCGGGCCACTTGGCATTTTGCTCAGAATGACTACCAAGGTCAGTCTCGGCGCATGCATCGAATCACCATTGAAGGTGGTCCGCTGCAGGCCTATCAATGAGCGTGAAGGCCCCGTCGTTTGGTGTGTCGCGATTGCCATGTAGTGGACCTCATCAGTTTGATTGGGTGCGGTTTAGGCTCGCTGGCGGGCTGAATTGATCAAATGGCGCCGGTTTAGCGTGCTGTTAACGGCTAACGCGCCTCCGAAGACCGTCATTGCGGTCGAACAAAGTCGATGAAGTAATTTATTTTCAGGCGGTTTTCCCTTAGAGTTAGGCCTCTTTTTTTCCAAGGGGCGCGACGTGGCCAATTATTTCAATTCTCTGTCTTTGCGAGCGCAATTGGCGCAATTAGGTCAGTGCGAGTTCATGAACGCCTCCGAGTTCGAAGGCGGCGTTGATTATCTACGTGGCAAGAAGATCGTGGTGGTCGGTTGTGGCTCCCAAGGCTTAAACCAAGGGCTAAACCTTCGGGACAGCGGGCTTGATGTCGCTTATACCTTGCGGCAATCCGCGATCGACGAAAAGCGTCAGTCTTTCCTGAATGCAGACGGCAATGGCTTTCAAGTGGGCAATTACCAGGAAATGATCCCGACCGCCGATTTAGTGCTGAATTTGACCCCGGACAAGCAACACAGCGCGGTGGTTGCTGATATTGAGCCTTTGATGAAAGCAAATGCCTGTTTGGCCTACTCTCATGGTTTCAATATTGTTGAAGAAGGTCAAAAGATACGGGCAGATCTAACCGTTGTGATGGTGGCGCCTAAGTGTCCCGGCACGGAGGTCCGCGAAGAATATAAGCGAGGCTTTGGTGTACCAACTTTAATTGCGGTTCATGCTGATAATGACCCGCGAGGGGAAGGCCTTGCCATTGCCAAGGCCTATGCTGCCGGCACAGGTGGCCATCGGGCCGGTGTCTTGATGAGCTCTTTCGTTGCCGAAGTAAAATCTGATCTCATGGGCGAGCAGACCATCCTTTGTGGAATGCTTCAAACGGGCTCACTGCTCTGCTTCGATAAGATGGTTGATAAAGGCGTCGATGCGGCCTATGCGGCAAAGTTGGTCCAGTACGGTTGGGAGACCATCACCGAGGCGCTTAAGCATGGTGGGATTACCAACATGATGGACCGGCTCTCCAATCCGGCGAAGCTGCGCGCGTTTGATCTTTCCGATGAGATGAAGCAGATCATGCGTCCGCTGTATGAAAAACATATGGATGACATCATGACCGGGACCTTTAGCGGCGGCATGATGGCGGATTGGCAGGATGACGATGCCAAACTTTTAGGCTGGCGCCATGAAACCAGCCAGAGCGCATTTGAAACAACCGCTGTGACCGATGCTGACATCGGTGAGCAAACCTACTTTGACCAAGGCATTTTGATGATCGCCATGGTTAAGGCTGGGGTTGAGCTGGCTTTCGAGACCATGACGGCCGCGGGCATTAAAGCAGAATCTGCCTATTACGAAAGCCTGCATGAGGTTCCGCTGATTGCAAATACCATTGCGCGCAAAAAGCTTTTCGAAATGAACAGTACGATTTCAGACACTGCCGAGTACGGCTGTTATTTATACAACCACGCTTGTTTGCCTTTACTGGCGGAGTTTATCGCGCCGCTCGAGACTGATGTGATTGGTCGGGGCTTGGGTTTGAATGATGTAGGGGTTGATAACCAGGTTCTGATTGCCGTAAACCAAGAAATCCGCAGTCATCCCGTGGAAGCCATTGGGCAAACGCTTCGGGGTTACATGACAGCGATGAAAGCCATCGTGTAAAGAGCCCGTTGTGGATGATTCATCCAGCTGGGCGAGGTCGGTATGAGCCCGCTTGTGACGCTCGATCAAGCGACCTTCAGATTTTCTGAAACGGGCACCCTGGGGCCAATCAGCTGGCAGATTGAAAGCGGCCAGAAATGGTTTATAGCGGGTCGCAACGGTTCAGGGAAATCGGTCTTGCTCGGGCTTATTGAAGGCGGCGGCCGGATTCAGTCAGGGCAGGCGCGCGGAATTCCCCAAAATGCGGTTGTGGTGTCAGCGGCGGCACACCTAGCGCTTATAGACCGTGAGCGGCATCAATATGACGGTGCTGATGATAAATTTAAAGGCTCGTCGGTCGCCGACATTCTAAGTGAACTCAATCCCGTCGACAAAGTTTTGACCGAACTCATCCGCCGCTTTCAACTCCAGCCTTTGTTGGGCCAGCGGTTTCGTCAGCTCTCAACCGGCGAAACCAAGAAAGTTCTCTTTGTCCGCGCCTTGGCTGCTAATTGCCCGCTGCTTATATTAGATGAACCCTTAGCGGGCCTTGATGATGGCAGTCGCGAGGTGGCCATGGACAGTCTTGCGGATTTTGTCGGCGGTAAAACGGTGCTCCTGGTACTAAACGATTGGGCTGCATTGCCTGACTGGATTGATCATGTCGCGTACTTATCAGGCGGACGCATTGATTATCAAGGTCCCATGGATCCGACGGCGGCGAGATCTTGGCTTGGTCAAATGGTTGTTTTAACCAATGAAGCGCAAGCTTTGCCAGCCCCCTTGCCCAGTTCGGTGCCAGGGCTTTCCGCTGAGCGAGCACTGGTTGAGATGCGCGATATCCGCGTCCGCTTTGAAGATCGGGTCATCTTTGATGGTCTCAATTGGCGCATTGATCCCGGTGTGCACTGGCAAGTCTCTGGCGCGAATGGCTCAGGTAAGACCACCTTGCTCAGCCTGATTACGGGCGATAGTCCGCATTGCTACACCAATGATTTGGAAGTATTTGGCTTCAAGCGGGGCAGTGGTGAAAGTATTTGGCAGATCAAGCAGTACATCGGGTTTGTTTCCTCTGAATTACATTTAGCGTATCGCGTCAGCGGGACCGTTGAGAGCGTCATTATCTCTGGATTCTTTGATAGCGTTGGCGTTTACCAACGCCCCACTGCGGCGCAAAAGTCAGCGGCGGCTTCATGGCTTGCGTTAATCGGTTTAACCGGGGCCCGGCAGCAACCCTTTACCCAGCAAAGTTTTGGCAATCAGCGGTTGCTTTTAATTGCGCGCGCGCTGGTCAAGCAGCCAGCACTGCTGATACTCGACGAACCATGCTTGGGGCTGGACGCTTTTAATCGAGGGTTGGTCCTCGCCCTGATCGAAAAGTTAATACAGGGCCGCGAAACCACGGTGCTCTATGTCAGTCATGATCATCGAGATCAACTGCCCAGTATCAAAAACACGCTGCGTCTCGAGCGCGATTGAGTCGGTTCCCTCGCGCTTGGGTTGTTTGATGCAAGGGGCTTTTACCGCCCGAAGGGTTCAGCGGCGCTAGGCGCTACTTTTCCCACGCCGGCGCCACCAGCCTTGCTTGGCCTCATTGAGATCGAGTATCTGATCCTTGGCGGCTAAAAAGGATTCAAAGTCAGCATCGGCGCCTTGGTTTACGCCCTCATTACTGTACATCGCTGCCATGCTGAATCGGCCATTACCCGCTTGAAAAATCTTTCCGGTTGGCGCGTCCTCGCTGCACATATATAAAACAGCGGGGGTTACCAGGTGTGGGGCTCTTTCTGGATCGGGCTGTTCAAGATCCTCGTCACGTCCGGGTATGGTGTTGGTCAGTCGAGTCGCGGCAGCCGGGGCCAGCGTGTTGATCCGGATGTTGTGTGAGGCACCCTCGAGTGCCAACACATTCATCAATCCCACCATGCCCATTTTCGCGGCACCATAATTACTTTGGCCGAAGTTTCCGAAAATACCCGAGGTCGAACTGGTGAGCACAATCCGGCCGTAGTTTTTCTCATAAAGGATTGGCCAGGCAGCGTGGGTTACGTAAGCCGTGCCGTTTAAATGGACATTAATGACGATATCCCAATCATCCAGGGTCATTTTCTTAAAAGATTTGTCGCGTAGAATGCCCGCATTGTTGACCAAAATATCGAGGGTCCCGTATTCGCCCACGGCATCATCGATGATGCTCTGAGCGCCAGCACGATCGGCAACGGAGGCCTTATTGGCGATCGCCACGCCGCCGAAGGCTCTGATTTCTTGCGTCACCTGATCGGCCATGTCGCTCTGCCCTGCCCCATCGGCGGTGCCGCCGAGGTCATTGATCACAAGGCGCGCGCCCCGTCGAGCAAATTCAAGGGCATGCGCTCGACCCAGTCCGCCGCCAGCGCCCGTAACCACAACCACCTTATCTTTAAAGTCATTCATCAAGGGTCTCCTTGTTTTGGTGAAACGTTGATCTCGATTGAAGGGTAGGGGTTCCGACTTCAATCGAGGTTGAAGCAGCCGTGAATTGTTTCTGAAACACGTAATCGTCAACGTAAAAGCCAGCGCCGATGGGTGCCAAGACCGATTGATGATGGGTGTAGCCGGCTCGGCGATAGGCCGCAATGGCGCGGGCATTGTGTTTGTTGACATTCAAAAATAGTGCCGTTGCCCCGAGTGCTTGCGCGCACTGTTCGGCTTGGTCAAGCAAGCGTTTTCCGAGTCCTTTGCCGTGGTGCTGCGTTGCAAGGTAGAGCTTTTCGAGTTTTACGAATGATGGATCCAAGGCCTGAAAGGCGGCAAAGCCGATGGGCTGGCTGTTTTTTTTGAGGATTAGGAAGTTTGTGCCCGTTGCTCGATCCTTTTGTAATTGATCAAGGCTATAATCCGCCGCCAGCATGAATTCGATTTGTGGTCCGGAGATGATCCCAAGGTAGTACTCCCGCCAGATCGAGTGTGCAAGGTCGCTAATCTGCGACAACTGCTGCGGGTCAGCAAAATCAATGGAAATGGTCATGGCTTAAGAATAGCCAAGGAATAGGTTGAGTACCATGCAGGATTTACCCAGCGCCGAAACCCTCGCTGAGACGAAGTTTGATTTGATTATCATCGGTGGCGGTATTACCGGTGCGGGTATTTTTCGACAAGCCGGGCTGCAAGGGTTAAAGGCGTTATTGCTGGACGCTCAGGATTTTGCCAATGGCACGTCGAGTCGATCCACCAAGCTGATTCATGGTGGGATACGCTATCTCCAAAACGGCGAGTGGGCCTTGGTTCGAGAAGGTGCTCGCGAGCGGTTGCGAGTGCTAAAGCTCGCGCCCCACCTTGCTGAGCCGATCGATTTATTGTTGGTTGCCCCGAATTGGTTCACCTGCTTAAAATATTTGATTGGGGTTCGTCTCTATGAATTTTTGGGGCAGGTCAAGCCCGAGGACCGACACCGCCTGGTTTGGGGCCGCGCGCTTGCAGCGGCAGAGCCATCCTTGGATCGCAGTCGATTTCCTTACGGGATCCTTTATCGAGAATATCTAACCGATGACGCCAGATTGGTGATCGCAAACGTTCGGGCGGGCTGCGCCCTGGACGGCATTGCGCTGAGCTATACACCGGTGGAAGGCTTGCTCGAAAAAGCAGGCCAGGTGGCTGGGGTGATCATTCGTCATCAGGATTCAAAGACCCCGATTGAGGTCCAAAGCACCTGTGTGGTGAATGCCGCCGGGCCTTGGGTACCGAATGTTTTGGCTATGGATGAGCCGACACCGAAGTCCTTGATCCTCAGTAAAGGCGTGCATGTGGTGCTTGCTCGGTCAGATCTAACAATCAGTCAATGTTGTCTTTTGGTTGCTGATGACGGTCGTCCAGTGTTTGCGATTCCAACCGATGAGGTTGTTTACGTGGGCACAACGGATACGATTTATGAGGGATCGGACCTGACCTGGCCACCAGTGCTCGATGAAGAGGTCCAGTACTTGCTCGGCGTGGTCAACACCCATTTTAACAAAACGCTTCAGTCGAGCCAGGTGCTCAGCAGTTGGGCGGGTCTTCGGCCATTAATTACCGAATCAGGTAAGAAAACGACAGAAATTTCGCGCAAAGATGAAGTTTGGGTGAGCCAAAAGGGCTTGATTACGATTGCGGGTGGTAAATTGACCGGTTATTTGAAAATGGCTGAGACGGTTGTTCAGCAGGTTGTTCGGCAGCATCCGGAATTTCGTGATGCGGTTCAATCCACCCTTGCCTGGTTTCCGGGGGCCAGTCAGCCTAGGCCACCCGAGGGATTGCTCGGGCCGTTACTGGATTCTGAAAATGTCGACGCGCAGATTCTGGATCGCCTGGTTCGTCGCTATGGCGACGAAGCGCAAGCGGTATTGGCCTGTGGTCGGGATCCTATCGCGCCGGGTGCCCGGATGATCATGGGCCAGGTCCATTGGGCCGTCACCCAGGAATATGCTCGGACCTTGGAGGACGTGGTTTATCGGCGGTTGCGTACACCGCTCTACGAGCCCAGTTTGAGTGAGCGTGGGCTTGAGCGAATCAGCGAGTTGTTGTCAGAACTGCTGGGTTGGGATGAGTCCGAGCGTTTGAGCCAACTGGACAGTACTCGACGGCGCTTAGCCTTCGATCAGAACTTCCCGGATAAAACCCGCTCCGAATAAATCGGGTTGGGGGTTCTTGTTATTTGAGAGGCTTAAATCGACAGCGCCCATGGGGCGGGTTCGCTCGATCGTTGTTGAACCTGCTTGCGCAATTGATAATTGAGCTGGGGCGTTGATCGTCGCGTGGTTTCAAAATCTTCTCGGGTGATGACCATTAGTTTGACCGCTGTCTCAGCGACCGCCTGGCCAACGATCTCCAGGCCAAAGGGCTGCCAGCCTAACGTCTCATTACTCGCAATCAAGGGGTTGTCGCTGCTGAGCTCGCCGTCAATTTTGAAGTAGAGGTGCGCGTTGTCAAAGGCGATGCTCGCCCCTAACGGATGCTCAACGAGTTCGGAAATCGCACTGACTTGTTCATTGACGGTTGAGTTTAAGGCTTTGAAGAACGCTAGATTCTTGATGATGGGACGTAGCTGCCACCGTTTGGTCAGTTGTGCTCGCAGCTTTGGGTCGTTCGATAAAGCAGTAAAGGCATCTTCAGAGAATTGGCATACTGTTACCGGCGTTTGCGCAACAATCGAGGCATTTCGAGCGCCTAGATCAGTGAGGGCTGCCATTTCGCCTAATAAATCCCCAGCCTGAAGGGTGGCGATCGTCTTGGTATCGTGGTCGCTGTGATGCACCACCGAGCAATAGCCCGTTAGGATCAGGTACACATAACCTTTGGATTCTTGGCCCTGAACGAGAACAACATCGTCTTGATTGTAATTCTTGATGGCCGCGTTTGTGACCAAGCTTCGAAGCCAGCGATTTGGACCGACATCCCCGATCCAAGTTTTTAAATAGTGATGAATCAGCGCGGCGTATAACGACAGATCACCTTCAATTAAGGTGTAACGTTTGCCGGCGCTGGCGACAGAAAAGGTCGCGGCAAACTGTCCCGGCAGTTCATCAATATGAACAAAGACGATCCGCTCGGCGGGTGACGTTGTGAATTCTGCGGGATCACCATGGAGTGGGCCCGCGCCGCCATCGGCAATGAGCAGATTGAACCGGGCTTGGTACAGGTGTTGCAGCGGCTCGAGCGTCTCTGACCGTACGATTCCGGCTTCATGCAGCGATTGAACTTTTTGGAGCGCATGATTATCACCCACCACGCAAATCTCGTTTGTCTGCTGGCCGTTGCGAACCGTGAAGGTCGCACCAATGGTTGGGATACTGTGGACGGTGTGATGCGCTTTGATAATCAAGCCGAAGTGATTAATGGGTTGGCCGGGGTCAATCGGGATATGGTGAAAGTGCTCTCGAATGACGGTGTCCTGCCAGCCTAATCCCAGGGCAAGTTTCTCGATGGCCATTTCAAAGATTTCGGTGGTGGTGATGATGTCTATAACCCGTGCCGCTTGCATCAGCGGAAAGAGGGCGCAGTGATCGTCATGAATGTGGGTTAAAAAGCACGCTGAAATTTGATTTTTTGATATGCCCCGCGCCAGCAAATGCTCATCCAGAAAAGGAATGGCGTCCACCAAGAGGTATTCACCGTTATGGCAGAGGGCAAGCCCGGTGCAGGGTTCGTTCGGAGAAAAGCCCGAAGCGCCGCCCAAGACTTCCAAAGAAAATTTAGCAAGGCCCGCAGAATGATAATCCTTCAGCGTTGGATAGCTGGGCTGAATTCGAGTGTCTTCGCTGAGATCAAGATCTTCGCTTTCGCAGCCATTGGAGAATCGGTATTGATCAAATCCGGTGTGCTCGATGACGAGATCCCCAATTTGGACTTGATTGGCATCAAAGGTATAAGTCGTGAAGAAGTCATCGACCGTTAAGATTTGTTGATCAGGCCCCCGTAACGCGGCGTCATCAGAGATACCGAGCCACTCTTGGGCCAGTGCGGGATCGCTGTTCCACTGCTTGAATTGATCTGGGTCAGGGCCAAGCAAGGTAATCTTCATGAGTCGTTTGGCTTGTTTGATCGCTTGGTCGTCGCCGATGAGCAGCAGTTTCTCACCACTGGCATAGGCGCCAAGATTGAACAAAAAGTGGTACAGCAAAAATTCCACATGATTCATGAGCGAGCCATCTCGCTCCCGGGTATCGATTAGCACCACGCCATCAAAATGTTCTTGGCCAGAAAGCTTTAAACCTTTGAGGACTTCCGGTGGTTGGCCAACTAAGAGTGATCGCCCCGCAGCCTGAACCAGTCGACTCCCGCTGGCAGGTTTGGTGATATCAATATTGGGCATAATCGGCCTCTTGGTTCTCAGTGCCTTGCGTTCACGGTTGAAGGCGCTTGGCACGCACGTTAACTCATTTTGCGCGACCGGGTCGAGATAGACAACCCGTAAAAGCAAGGTCATTTTTCGACCATAAAACGGCTTTTATGGCGGATTCGACGGCATTGTGTGGACCAGCTTATAATGCGCATCAACTATTTGATCGAGTCCCGTTATGAATCAGCCGGTTAGTTTGGATCCCCAAGAAAAGCGCTTGTTCGTTGATAATCTTCACCGCTTTTTAAAGGCTGAGGTCGCGCCCCATTACGATGAATGGGAAAAAGCCGGTATTTGGCCGAGGTCGCTTTGGCGCAGCTTCGGTGAGCAGGGCTTCTTATGTGTTGATGTGCCTCAGGCCTACGGCGGCTACGGCGTGTCCTTTGAGCTCAGCTGTCTGGTCGTCGATGAGGTCTCAAAATTTGGTTTTGGCGCCCTGGCGAGTGGGTTGTCGGTGCATTCAGATATCGTTGCGCCTTATATTTTGAATCTTGGCAGCGAGGCTCAGAAAGAAAAATATCTGCCGGGCATGGTCTCGGGCGAAATTGTTGGCGCGATCGGTATGACCGAGCCCAGTGCTGGTAGTGATCTACAACGGATCAAAACCCATGCTGCCCGTGACGGTGATCATTTCAAGATTAATGGCCAAAAAACCTTCATTACCAATGGTCAGCATTGTGATCTGATTGTGCTGGCAACAAAGACAGATCCAAACCAAGGCGCCAAAGGGATGACGTTGTTTACGGTTGATTGCGCGTCATCCGGATTTAATCGCGGCCGAAATCTAGACAAAATGGGGCTCCACAGCGGGGACACCTCGGAATTGTTTTTCGATGATCTGATTGTGACGACGGATGATATTCTCGGTGGTGAAGGTCAAGGCTTTGTCAATATGATGAACGAGTTGCCGAGGGAGCGTTTGATCCTAGGCGTTGGCTGCGTCGGTGCGGCCCAAGGGGCGTTTGATTTGACGGTTGGGTACATTACCGAGCGGCAGGCTTTTGGGCAATCGGTTGCAGCCTTTCAGAATTCGCGCTACAAGCTGGCCGAGATGAAAACGGATATTGAGCTCTGCCGAGCAATGGCGGAAAAGTACACGGCACAATTTCTTGTGGGCGAACTGAGCAGTGCGGAAGCCTCGATGCTGAAACTGGCCGCCAGCGAAATGCAGGGGCGCGTTGCAGACCAGTGCGTTCAGATGTTTGGTGGCTATGGCTATATGAGTGAATACCCCATATCACGCGCCTACTTGGATGCCAGAATCCAAAGAATTTATGGTGGCACCAGTGAAATTATGAAAGAGTTAATATCAAGAAGCATTGTGAGCTGACCCTATGCGTTAGGGCGAGGCTCAATAATTGAAGTGTGTATTGAACTCGGGATCATTTTGAGCTGGGTTCGAAGACCTAGGAGAGCGCTGAATGAATGTGAATATCGGATCCTTTCTCACCCGCCGTGCGGACATTAGCCCTCATCGAGAGGCGTATGTCGATGCCGCGACCGGCGCCAGGCTATCCTTCTTGGAACTCAATCAGCGCGCTAATCGGCTCAGTCATCAGCTTCGTGGACTGGGCGTTGAACAAGGTGATCGGGTCGCGCTGTGTTTGATGAATAGTGCCGAGTTTATCGAGGCTTTTATCGCGGTCGCGAAGATTGGCGGGGTTGTGGTGCCGCTGAATTGGCGTCTCGTTGCGGATGAGCTTGAGTTTATTATCAAGGACAGCGGTGCAAAAACGCTGATCTATGGCGAAGAATTCCAAACGGTCATTGCGGACTTACATGGACGCGGTGATCAGACCGACGTGCAGCACTGGCTTGAAGTCGCAAGCGTTGGCGATTGCCTCGCCTTTGCAACGGATTATGCCCAGTTTTGCGCCCAAGGGAATGTGGTTGAACCGGTGGTGACTGCGAGTGGGGATGACCTGCTTTACATCATGTACACCTCAGGCACCACAGGGCTACCTAAGGGTGTGGTGCATTCTCATACAACGTCTTTTTGGGCGCTGCTGACCTTTGAGGCCAGTTGCGATCTGCGTGACGGGGATCGCTACTTGGTGGCACTGCCATTGTTTCATGTTGGCGCGCTAACGCCTGTTGCTTTGAATATTTATCGTGGTGTGACCAGCGTCGTGATGCGTGAGTTCGACCCGGTGTCAGCCTGGAAGTTGATTCGAGATGAGGCGATTGGGGTGTCTTTGTTAGTGCCCGCCATGCTCAATTTCATGATACAGGTCCCACGGGAACAGTTTACATTCGATCACCTTAGATGGATCCAAAGCGGCGCGTCGCCACTGCCTGTGAGCTTGATTGAACAATATTCAAAATTGGGGATCGAAATCCATCAGATCTACGGTCTAACGGAAACCTGTGGGCCTGCTTGTGTAATCAGCGCCGAGAATGCGCTGCAAAAGATTGGTTCAACCGGGAAAGCTTTTTTTCATACCGAGGTGCGGGTTGTCGATGATGCGGGCGCTGACTGTGATCCCGGCCTGCAGGGGGAAGTTTGGGTAAAGGGTGGCCACATCATGCTTGAGTATTGGCATCGGCCCGAAGCCACAGCCGACACCATTACTCAAGATGGTTGGTTGCGGACTGGCGATGTGGCGTCAATTGATGAAGAAGGCTTTGTGTATATCCAGGATCGGATCAAAGACATGATCATCTCTGGTGGCGAAAATGTTTATCCGGCTGAAATTGAGAACGTGATTCTGAGTCATCCTGACGTCATCGAGGTGGCGGTGATTGGCCAGCCCAGTCAGAAGTGGGGCGAGAGCCCTTTTGCGATCGTTGTGCCAAAGTCATCCGATGTAGCAGCTGACGCGATCTTGAGTTTTTGCGATGGTAAGTTGGCTCGCTTTAAATTGCCGAGAGGCTTGGCCTTTACGGATGTGATCCCAAGGAATGCCAATGGCAAAGTGCTCAAACGCGTGCTCCGGGAATCCTATCCAGGGCCAGCACCGCAGTAGATGGGCCGTCCAAAATGCAGTGTATCCGGCCAATTTGGTCGCGCATTACAGCGCATCTGGCCCACGGGGAATTGTGTGGCCTGAAACATCTGCTCAAAAAGGGTGTTAATCGTTTGAATACCGACCGCATGGTGCATTATGTTTAGACCGCCAGACGGATGCATCCACTGGCTCGAAAGAACCCAGAGGTGAATATGAACCGAGTTGTTCTTGTCCTTGCTTTGTTTGTCGTGATGCCAATTCATGCGTTGCAGGTGTCGGTGAGTCCGACCGAAACCTTAGAGATTGCCAATCGCGAAGCCGTTATAAAAATTGATGGCAAGCTGGATGAGCCTGTCTGGTCAAGCCTCGATCAGTATGATGAGTTTGTTGTGATCGAGCCGGATACCTTGGTCAAGCCGGCGCATGCAACCTGGGTCAGTCTATTTTACAACGAACGCGGCCTGTATGTGGGTGTGCAGGTCGAGCAACCGCCTGAGACGCGAGTGGCGCGGCTGTCCAGTCGAGACAACCGTCAAATCAAACGAGACAGCGTGGGGATGGTATTGGATACCTCCGGCGAGGGGCGCTACGGTTATTGGTTTGGTATTAACCTAGGGAACTCTCAAATGGATGGCACGCTGCTGCCGGAAAAACAGTTTACGAGTGACTGGGATGGGGCTTGGGAGGGCGCAACCAGTGAAACAGAAACCGGGTGGGTGGCTGAAATGTTCATTCCCTGGGGCGTGGTTTCAATGCCCAAACAGCCCGGCGCTCGACGGATTGGGTTGTATATGGAGCGGTTCGTTGCCTACAAAGATGAGCGTTGGAGTTGGCCGGCGCTACCAGACACGGTGCCTCGTTTTATCTCAGCCCTGCAGTCGATCTCGGTTGATGATGTCCAGCCGAAGCAGCAATACAGCATTTTCCCCTCGGCATCAGTCACTCAGGATCGAATTGATGGCAAGACGAACTATCGTGCTGGGGCGGATTTTTTCTGGCGACCGTCAACCAATTTACAGTTAACAGCGACCATTAATCCTGATTTTGGGGTCGCGGAATCGGATGATGTGGTCATCAATTTATCTGCGACGGAAACTTTTTTCCCAGAAAAGCGCTTGTTTTTCCTTGAGGGGCAAGAAGTGTTTACAGCCTCCCCTCGGGCGGATACGCGAGGCGCTGGTGTGGGTAATAAGGGTGCGCCCTACACGTTGGTGAATACCCGGCGTATTGGCGGTAAGCCGGTCTTGCCAATATTGGGGGTTGGTGAGACGGCCCGAACCAAGGATCAGATTCAGCCCAATGATTTACTGGGGGCGGTCAAGGTGACAGGACAGAATGGGCAACTCCGGTATGGCGTGTTGGCGGCGTTCGAGGATGACCCTGAATTTCTAGTTCAAAGTGGTCAAGGGACTCGCCGGGCGGTTGGTTCAGGCAGTGAATATGGTGCCGCGCGGTTACTTTTTGAAGATCAGCCTGGCGGCGCCTACAAATCATTCGGACTTTTGTCGACGATGGTGCTCAACGAGGCAGGCGATGCGCTGGTTCAGGGCCTTGATGGGCATTACCTTGGTGAAAATGGCAAATTTAAAGCCGATGCTCAGGTTTTTACATCCGATAAAGACGGCGTCGATCGCGGGTTTGGCGGCTTCATCGATTTTGAGTATGCCCTCAGGCAGGGGGTGACCCAGCGGTTGGGAATCGAGTATTTTGATGACGCCGTTGATGTCAACGATTTTGGGTTCTTGCAGCGTAATGATAATTTTCGAATCCGTCAGGCGCATACTCGAACGCGATCGGATCTCAGTTGGGCGCGATCAAACCAGCTCGACATTCGAGGCTTTGTCCAAAAAAATTCAGAGGATCTTTTCACCCAGGGTGGGCTATTTTTCTCGAACCGAAGTGTGCTGAATAATTTGGCAGAGCTGGTGCTTCGGTTAGATGTCATGGCGGCAAGCTATGATGATCTCAATAGTTTTGGGAACGGGGCTTACCGAGTCGAGGCGCGTCAAATGGCCAGCGTCGGCTGGGCCTCGAATCGCTCCAAACCATTTAGTCTTGGCGGCAAGCTTGGTTACCAGGGTGAGGAGTTGGGTGGCGATAGCGCGGTGTATAGTTTGTATGCAACCTGGCGGCCAGATGATCGGTTAGTGCTGGACATCATGTTCAATTATTTAGATCGAGCGGACTGGCTGCTGCATAGCCAGGGCCGCACGATGGGCACTTTTGACGCGCAGCAATGGGCGCCGGGCATCGGCTTGGAATATTTTATTAGCGCCAAGCAGCAGTTAAAGTTTGTGTTGCAGTGGGTTGGCGTTAAAGCACGCGCGCAACAAGCGTATGGCATTCTTGATCAGCCTGGGGATTTGCAGCGTCGTCCTGATTTAGATGCGAGCGTGCCAGATTTCGCTGTGTCTCAGGTGAGTCTTCAGGGGCGATACCGCTGGGAGATCGCGCCCTTAAGTGATCTGTTTGTTGTTTATACCCGCCAATCGAACCAGTCTGGTTTGTTGCTTCAGCGAGATTTCCAAACGATCTTTTCAGACAGTTATCAGCAACCCGTTACCGATGCCTTTGTGGTAAAGCTTCGATATCGATTCGGCTCCTAAGATTGAGGCGCCGCGCTAGCCGTTTGGCTAGCCAGGCGTTCGGCTTCAATTTTTTCGATCAAGTGGTCTGCAATTTCCAGCATGCGGCTCGAGCCAACATCTTGCGTGACGCTGATTCGGTAACGACCTTGGATCACCAATTGTGGCGTCGAGGTAATACGGGCTTGCCGAGACAGTCGATCGGCTAGGCTGACTTTGCTTTTAACCGCCGCGGACTCGATCTGGATGAGGTATCGCGCTTTTTCAATATCAGAATTGCTTTCGACAAAATCAGCAAGATCCTCTGGGTCATTGAGTTTTTTACCCAAGTCGTGGATGGCTCTAAAGGTACCTTGATGCAATTCAACTGGGCCATTGAGGTCTTGAATTGCATAAAAGTGTGCCCCTAATAAGCGCCATTGATCTGATCCAATGAGGGGGGTTCTGATGAGCTGAACTTGGCCGCCTTTATCGGTTGCCCAATCTTCAAGATCATCGTCAAATCGATAGCAGAAGATACAGCCGTAGGAAAAAAACTCCATAACTTCGATCGCATCCCCTCGAATCCGTCTGGGTTTATCGAGCTCAACATAATGGATGCCGGCAATGAAATCGCCCTGGGCGCCCTCATCGGTGACCGTTTCAAGGGTCAGGTAGGCAATGAGTGCCAGGATCGTGACCAGGAAGCCAGCGACCATGAGCTTTTGTTGATGTACGAATGATTTTCTGCGGACCATTAATTTGTACCTCCATTAGAATTGCGATTATAGTCAATTGCGTTGCGCTTGGCCTACCTAATTTGGAGTCCCTACAATGAGTGTTGAACAAGAGCTGATTGAGCGGGTGCTTGGATGCGCGGCCGAGGACGACCCCGAGCTGAACGAAACGATTTATAAAAACTTTTATCAAGCGATGCCGGACGCCGAACAGCTCATGTCGCATGTCGATGAGGGCGTCCGAGGCAAAATGATGGCTGAAATTTATAGGCTATTTTTATCCGACTCGGTTGCAGCAAGCGATGGCGACTACTTGGTTTTTGAAACCAAGACCCATGCTAACTCGTATTTTGTCAGGCCCGACATGCATGGGGTCTTGGGCGACGTCTTGTTACAAACCCTGCGTTTGAGCGCCGCGAGAGTCTGGAGCCCCGCGGTTGAAGCTGCGGTATCACAGCGGCTCAATGCGCTGACGACGGCCATTGCACGCGCGTTAACCCGCCACTGATGTCGAGAACCTATCATCAAGATTTAAACCCGATCAACACTAGGAGAAAACCATGTCCCGTTTACCCGCTTTGAGTTTAGCGGCCGTCCCCGGTCGTCGACAAGCAACCTTAGAACTCGCCCAGGAAATCGAAAAGCGCGGTTATCCTGGTATTTATGGCCCCAGTCTTGGGGACTCGTTGGCGCTCTGCCAGTCGCTGGCGCATGTAACGCATGAGATTGAGATTGGCACGAGTATCATGCCGATCTATTTCAGGCAGGTTGTCGATTTTGCGAGCACTGCGGGTTATCTCCATGAGATATCAGACGGCCGTTTTCGGTTTGGCATTGGCGTAAGCCATGCCCCAGCATTAAAGTCTCGGGGGTTGAGTAGCGGTAAACCCTTGTCGGATACCCGCGCGTTTGTCGAGCAGCTTAAAGCCGTTCCAAGGGTCGGGCCCATGCCGCCCGTTATCCTGGCAACGCTGCGGCATAAGATGATCCAGTTGGCGGAAGAAATCGGTGATGGCATGGTGTTTGCCAATGGCGCCCGCTCGCATATGAGCACATCCCTTGGCTATTTGAGCGATGAGACCCGTGGCCGCGATGATTTCTTTATTGGGAACATGATTCCAACCTGTATTTCAGACGACATCGAGGCTGCCAAAGCGGTCAATCGTAAGACCTTAACGTCCTATGCGATGCTTCCGAATTATCGAGCCTACTGGAAAGCTGCGGGTTATCGCGAAGAAATGGAAGGCATTGAAGCCGCGTTGGCCGCCGGTGATCGCGATCGGGTGCCCCACTTCTTAACCGATCGCTGGTTGGCGGATACAACGTTGTTTGGGTCAGCCTCGGCCGTCAGAGAGGGCATTGAAGCCTGGTTTGACGCGGGTATTAAAACGCCCATCATCGTGCCGTCGTCTGCCAGCGGAGGGCAAATGGTCGCATTTCAAGAATTCCTGTCGATCTATTAAGGGTCTTTCAGGTTTGCAGAATGGTTTGAGCGCCTTTAGCGAAGGCATCGAGCGCTTCACCCGAGAGCATTTTCTTGGGTGCGGCTGCGGGCACGTTGATGCCAGCTCTGCAGGCTGGGCGCGCTTTCATTTGGGTAAGCCAACGGTCTAGATTGGGTAAGTTGTCTCGGGATACGCCGGACCATCGGTAGGTTCGAACCCAGCACCAGTTCGCGATGTCGGCAATCGAGAAGTCGCCTGCTAAGTATTCGGCATCCGTCAGGGCGGTATCGAGCACCTCGAATAATCGGCGGGTTTCGTTCTGATAGCGGTCAATGGCGGGCTGAATCTTTTCAGGAAAGTATCGATAGAAAACATTGGCTTGGCCCATCATTGGACCGATTCCGCCCATCTGGAACATGAGCCATTGTAGGACCTCGTAGCGTCCGGGCCCTGACGTCGGCAAAAGTTTACCCGTTTTTTCGGCAAGATAGATCATGATGGCGCCGGACTCGAAAATCACCTCGCCGGTGCCGGTGTCTCGAATGACGGGAATTCTGCCGTTTGGGTTCATGGCCAGAAAGGCGGGTAACTTTTGATCATTTGCGGACAGATTGATGGCGTGGGTCTGATAGGGCAAGCCCAGTTCCTCTAAGGTAACCGATGCTTTGTGGCCGTTGGGTGTGGGTGCGGTATACAGGTTAATCATGCTGGGGCCCTTGCGAGTTTGTCATTAGTTTTAAGGTTAAGTTGATTCGATGCAATGACGTTTGTTGTTCAAATTCGAGGTCAGGTCATGAATTTCCCCGTTTCCTTTTATTGATGGTGGGTCATTGGGGTTCTGCTTTGTTCATTTGGCGGGTCGGTAATGCGCTGATTTTAGTGGGCTTATTGCCGGTTGAGTCGGGTCAGATCTTGACTTGAACGGATTCAAACAGCAGAAATTGCCGTAATCGGTCATGCTATTGACGATAGAATAGTTGAGTTATGCACATCTGACCCTTAGTTGACGACTTAGACTTGCAAGCCAATGCCGCCGTTATGAATGCCTTGTAACTTATTGTATTAATTATAATTAAATACAATTGATCAAAAATTGAACAATCTTGGATTCACGGAAAACACTGGCTTTGATGGTCGTTGGCAACAGTTATCACCAGACTTATCCACAGTTTTTGTGGACAAAAAGGCATTGTAGTCGTTAGCGGTCACTTAGAACGGCCTGGAAAGGTTAACCCGCTGCGACGGCCGCGGCGACAGGGCTACGATATTGCCAGATATCGCTTCTTATATAGCCATAATAGAAAATCATGATCGAGGCCACCATACCGGGGATGAGCGCATTGAGTTCACCAAATTGGCCGATCACGACGCCGAGGACCAAAGACCCCATGGGCGTTGCGCTCATGAGTCCAAGGGTGAAGACAGACATGAGGCGGGCTCTAAAGGCGGGTTCAGCCATTTCCTGAATCATGACCCGGGACATGGTGGTGGTCACGCCCATATTGAAGCCCCAAAATGCGGCGGCTGCCCAAAGCCAGGTCATGCTGGGTTCGTACCAGATGAGGTAAAGCACGAGGACCCGGCTCAACTGCATGATCAGATAGACTCGGCCAGGTCGAGCCAAGGGCATAAATTTGAGTAAACCGAAATTGGCGAGGAGCGAGCCAAAATAGAATACGACCGTAATGTTCGCCAGCAGCAGGGCATCCCCGGCATAGATCCGACTGATGATGAAAGGGATCGCCACCATCCAGGCGCCGGCGTTAAAGAAGCTTGAGAAGAAGTTCAGTCCAACTAGGTCCCGGGCCAATTTAAAACGCCAGGTGTAAACCAGCCCCTCTCGAATAATCGAGGCCATGCTCGGTTGGGCTGCTGTTCTGCTATTTGCATCTGGACTGGGCGGCAGGGGTTGTGCCTCTGGGGCGCTTGCATGCAACCCGATTAGAAAAAGGGCGCCCAAGCCAAAACACGCGCTTTGAAGCAGTAGAACTTCAACCAGGCCAAGATGGTCGATGCTGCCTGCGACCCGAGTGCCCATCATGGTCGCAATGGCGCCAATCCCGGTGGACAGACTGATCGCCCATTGCAGGCGCGCGCCCGCGACAAGATTTAAGATGGTATTGCGTGCGGGATTTGAGGCGCTATTGAGTAAGTTTGCAACGAGCGCTGTGAATATCAAGATCCAAACGCCCAATTGGTCAAGGTAGACCGCCAGCGCAAGCAGTAGCGGGGGGATGGTGCTGAGTAAGTGGGATTGGATTAAGAGCTTACGACCATCCATCCGGTCACCGATAACGCCGCCCCAAAGCATGAAAATAAGAGCGGGCACGCCGATGAGCAGCTGCGCAAGTCCGACGGTTTCAGGAGATTGCTTCAAAATACCCACCAGAATCCAGGTGACCAGCAGTTGCTGTATGCTGAAGCCGGCCATCCAAAGCGCGTTGCTGGTGTTGTACCAGGTCATTTGAAGGCGATCGTTGTCTGGCATGAGGGTCCAGGAAGGCGTGTTGTGGGATCATAGGCTCGATAGGGCGGGGGCGGTCAAGCGTTATTTGGGACGCCTGTCAGTCGGGTTGCTCGAATACCTGTATACTCCCGCAGGCCGAGGATTCCGGGTATTTTTCGCAGAAGTTATGATTGCCCAGATCTTTGGCGAGCAATGTTATTGCTCGAGACGCCGATGAAAACCGAGGTCCTACATGATTCATTTCGTGGTTCGCTGTCGCAAAACACCCGTTGATCCGTCGCAATTCCGCGCAAGCCTTGGGCGGGACGCCCACGTTGAATTTATCCCTGCCATGATTATCAACGCACTGTTTGTCGCGAGCGGCCACCGCCCAGACAGTCGTTTACATCTGGTGTTTGAAAAATCCCAGGACTTCAGCCGGGTTCTGTCGTTCCATGGCGATGACCTTGGCGATCTTGGGGGCCTCACCGAGCGCGCGTTATTGGACAGTTGTGCCGTTGCGCTCGCAGCGGGGTCGAGCTTAGCAAAAGACGGTATGACGATGGCGAAGAATGGTGTGCGAGTGAGTGCGCTGAGCTTCGAGCGACTGCTGGATGAATTGAGTGAGACATTACCGGGCTACTTGCTGGACCCAAAAGGTCAATCGCTTCAAGCCATAGCGCCGGTCGAGGATGGGGTTTTTGTGCTATCGGATCAGTTGGTGATGCCGAAAAATTCCCGAAAAGGGCTCGTCAGGAAAGGGTTTTTACCGGTCTCGTTAGGGAAAACAATGCTATTTGCCTCGCAATGTATCAGCGTCATACAGGGTTTGCGTGGATCAGAGTGAGAACCCTTGAGCCGAGGACTACAACTTTTCAATAAAGTTCCCTTAAACCGCCATTTATTTCTAAAAAGGCCGGTTTCCTTTACCCGCTTTTCATGAATTAGGCGCATAATAGGCTCCGAAGTTCGGCATGACCCTTGAGGGTCAGTTGCGTTTTATGGGCCACAACTGGCATTTGACAACTGGCATTTGAATGACGGTTGAACTTTGAGATTTAAAAAAGTGGGTGATGGACTAAATGGGTATAACCTTCATGATTTACAAACTGTTTGAGGATGAATTATGTTTCGAAAATTAACAGCTGGGATCGCATTGCTGCTGCTTGCGGCCGTGAGTATTGCTGACACGGATACAACCGCAACGATGCGGGGAAGTGTCAACGTCAATGGTGCCGAGGTGACGGTGGTCAACGAGGGCAATGGTCTTAAGCGCTCCAAGTCCTTGGGCGATGATCAGAATTTTTCATTCTCCTTCTTGCCGGTTGGCGGACCTTACACGATATCGGTCAGTGCGCCAGGGTATGCGCCCTCTGTTGTTTCAGAGGTTTATCTTGCTATTTATCAAAACGACAAAATATCGATCAATCTGCTTAAGCAAGGCAGTATGGAAGAGGTGGTCGTGAAGGGACAGAAGCTGGTCAGTGGCCAAGGCTTTGGCACCGGTACCACATTGGATCGCCAAGGGATCGACGGCATACCGACCGTAGAACGCTCGATCGCTGATTACGCGCGGATGGATCCTCGGGTCAACATTAATGCTGAGTCGAGTCGAGCACTTGAGATTTCAGCAATGGGTGCCAATAATCGATTCAATGACTTTCAGATTGATGGGGTGAGCTTTAATGATCCGTTTGGTTTGAATGCAAATGGTTTCGGTACCATGAGAAATCCAATCAGTATGGATTTTGTCGAACAAATTTCGGTTGATATAACGCCGTTCGATGTCAGTCGCGGTAGCGCAACAGGCGCTTCAATCTCGGTCGTCACCAAGTCAGGCAGCAATGAATTCGATGGCAGTCTTTATATTACTAAGCGGGATGAAAATGGCGTTGGTGAGCAGCCTGGTGGCGGCGACTTCCCACCGTTTGAAGAAGATATATTGGCCTTCACGCTGAGTGGGCCGATTATCGAAGATAAGTTGTTCTTTTTTTTCGGATATGAAGAATTCGAGCGAACGGAGCCTTTCGGATACGGGCCCAAGGGTTCCGGTGCCCTGAATGAGTCGGAAGCCGCAACGGCCGACGTTTTCGATCAAATCGCATCGATCGCGAACAGTCGCTACGGGTTTGATCCCGGCAGCTATGAAAATCTCAGTTTTCCAGAATCCCATGAAGAGTACACCGTTAAACTTGATTATTACGTGACGGATCAGCATCGATTAGAATTGAATTACTCGAATAGTGAAGACCTTTTGTATCAAGGAATTGGTGGTAATAAGTTTTCAAAAACGGTCTATTCTAAGCCCCCTGAAATCGAGCGATTATCATTTACCTACTATGGCGAGTTGACGGATCAGTTAAGTGTCAAGGCAAAATATACCAGCTATGAGATGACTGAAGACGATGGATCCGCGGGGAATTTGTTCCCGGAAGTTAGTATTACCTATCGTGATGATGATGGTAATCAGGATTACATCGTGCTCGGTGGTGAGAAGTATCGGGGCGCTAATTTTATCGCAGTTGACACCCAAACGTTCTCTTTGAAGGCAGACTATGCACTCAATGCTCATCTCATAACGGCTGGCGTGGAGATGGAAGAATCTAATATACAAAACACCTTTCTCGCACGTTATAACGGTGAAGTCCGGTTTGATAGCATCGACGATTTTGAGAGCGGTGAGTGGAGTTATTTACGATTCCAAATCCCAACGGCTGGCTTAACGGCTCTGGATACAATCACCGCTAACTTTGACGTAGATAAGACCAGTTTCTATCTCCAAGATATTTGGAACGTAAATGATCAGTTAACGCTCCAAGCAGGCGTGCGATGGGACAAACTACAGACGCCGACTAAACCAGTAGAAAACACGGCCTTCACCGCCGCCTACGGCTATACGAATGCGCAGGCTTTTAGTTACGATATCGTCCAGCCACGTTTTTCCTTCGAATACGACCTTGCTAGTGAGTTTGCTTCAGGGCTCGTCGAGGCAGCAGTAGTGCGGGGTGGGTATGGGCTGTTTATGGGCCGATTCCCAAATGTTTGGTTAGGTAACGCCTACTCGCGCCCCGGTCCTTTGTCAGATTATCCAAGAGGGGATTACCGAAACGACGATGGTAGCATTAGCGGTTTTGGAGAGATGATTGGATTAATGCCAGCAGGCGATCCGAGTTTCTTTTGGGTCAATAGTCCGGATTCCACTTACGAAATTGCGGCGGCGGGTTCTAATTCGGCTTCACAGTATGTCGACCCGGATTTCGAAGCGCCATCGTCATGGCGTGGCAATCTTGCGCTCGACTTATATTTGGCGGGTGGATATGACGTAACGTTGGAACTCAATCATGACACGGTGAATGAAGCGATTGCTATACGGGATCCTGGGTTGACCCAAAATGGACAATTAGCAGATGGACGTGGGATCTATGCGACCTCGAACAGTCTTGAATTGACCAACGTCGATGAAGGGGGTGCGACCGCATTTACAGTGTCTTTGCGGAAGTCTTTCTTTGATCGTCTGAACGTGTTGGCTGCCTATACCAATACCGATGCAGAAGATGTTTGGGAACTCACGTCGACGCAGGCGGGCTCGGTTTATGGTTATCAGCCACGATGGGATGGGGATAATCTAGACACCACATCATCGTCTTTCTCTATAGAGCATCGGTTCTTGGTGTCTATGGATTACACGGCTAACCTGTTCGGTAACAACGATACTCGGTTCTCTTTAGTCTTTAATCGCAGTAGCGGCGAACCTTACAGTGTTACATTTGATAATCGTTATGGGATTACAGGGGCTCGCGGGCATTATGGTGGTTATGATCTCGCTTACATTCCAACCGGTGCTGATGATGCGAAGGTTAATTTTGCATCTGCTGATGTCGCGACGGCAGTGATGGCGCATGTCAATGCAACGGCGCTGTCTGGTTTCAAGGGAACTTATGCGCCCAGAAATGCCTTCACTGGACCCTGGACGTCGCGACTAGATCTCAGAATCACACAAGAGATTAATTTTCCTGAGTTCTTGCCTCAAGTTGGTGAAAATAAAGCGATTATCTACCTTGACCTGATTAACCTCGGAAATTTAATTGATGACGATAGCGGTATCGTTAGAGCGTATCGCTATAATAGCAGTCGCCAGATTTTGACCAATGGTTTCGACAGAGAGACAGGGCGGATCAATATCACGGGTGTAGACGAAGATGATAATCTCTACACTGCGACGGGCAGTGGTCAGTCTTCATGGCAAATGCGTTTGGGCTTTAAATACCAGTTCTAAAATAATCAGTGTTTTAGAAGGTGGCTTCGGCCACCTTTTTTTTGCCTGAGCTTTTTGTCTGAGTTTAATGAGCTAAGTTGATGAGGATACGTATTGAGATTGGAGACTGGATTTTTTTCGAGGCTTTGGCTTAATCGGCGCCGCTTCTTTAGCCACGAATCATGAAATGGCTTCCAATTAATCCTCTCTTTGGGTTGAAGGCAGTGCACGCAGTTTTAGGCCGTTTGATGTTGACTAGTGTTGTTTGCGAGCGTAATCACACTTCTGCAGTGAGCGAGGCGTCTACCGGGTGAAGTACTGAGCAAACTGCTTCATAATAGGGCCGTGTGAAGGGCAGAGGTCATTGTTCACACAGGGGAACTTATTGCTCACTCATGAATTTGAGTGTAAGCCGACAAGGGACGTCGCAAAGCCATAGGGTTGCGTCGTTATCCATTGAAATCAGTTCTTCAGGTCAGCGTTAATGAAAAGACCCGTTTTAAGCCCGGTTGGGCACGTCAGTTTGGCATTAGATTAAGCAATTGAATTGTTTTAGAAAAAAGGAAAGATCATGAGTGACAGTATTAAAACCATTGCAATTTTGGGCGGAACCGGTGATTTAGGCGGTGGCCTTGCCAGGCAATGGTCGAGAGCCGGGTACACCATCGTTATCGGCAGTCGAACCCTTGAGAAAGGACAGGAGGCCGCTGCGGCGCTCTTGGCCGAGTTCTCGGACCTGAATGTGACTGGATTAGATAATTCATCAGCGGCCGAGCAGGCGGACCTGGTTGTGCTGACGGTGCCCTTTGCGCACCAACTCAGCACGCTCGATTCCGTTAAGCACGCATTGATCGGTAAAGTGCTCATCGATGTGACCGTGCCCCTGGTGCCACCGAAAGTTGGGACGGTTCAGATGCCGGCATCCGGTTCTGCTGGACAGCAAGCCCAAGACCACCTTGGCGAAGAGGTCTTTGTGGTCTCGGCGTTCCAGAATGTTGGCGCGATGCATCTGCAAGAAGATCATTCGATTGCCTGTGATGTGCTCGTGACCGGTAATAAGCGTGCGGCACGAGACACCGTCATTACCTTAGTCGAGGCTTTGGGTTTGAAGGGCTGGCATGCGGGCCCAATTCAGAATGCGGCGGCGGCGGAAGCCCTCACCTCAATTTTAATCACGATCAACCGACACCATAAAATTAATGGTGCTGGGCTTGTGATTACCGGTGAGCCCGCTGCAGAATGAAACTGTCTCTGACCGGTATCGAGAACATTCCGATGGTGGAACCGGGGGATGATCTCGTTGAAATCATCCTGGGCGGGCTTGCGAGCATGGGCGAAACCCTCCAGGCTGGGGACGTTTTAGTACTGGCTCAGAAGATCGTCTCAAAAGCCGAAAATCAGTATGTGAACCTCAATGACGTCACGCCCAGCCCGGCCGCAGTGCTGCTGGCGCAAGAAGTGGACAAGGACCCAAGAAAGGTTCAGGTCATACTGGATGAGTCCAATGAAGTGGTCCGTAAACGGCCTGGCGTTCTGATCGTTGAGCACCGTCTTGGTTTCGTTGCCGCCAATGCGGGAATTGATCAATCGAACATTCAACAAGCGGGCGTTGCCGGTGATGACCTGTGTCTACTGCTACCGGTCGACCCGGATGCGTCGGCAGAAGCGCTGCGGCAGGGTTTTGCGGACCGGTTGGGGATTGATGTGGCTATCATTATAAATGACTCGATCGGACGCGCCTGGCGCATTGGTACGGTGGGACTGGCAATTGGGGTCGCTGGCCTCACTGCATTAGACGACTATGTCGGCGGCACGGACATCTTTGGCCGTGAATTGCTGGTAACCCAGGTCGCGGCGGCGGATGAGTTGGCGGCAGGGGCCTCCTTAGTGATGGGCCAAACAACCGAAAAAGCGCCGGTTGTGTTGGTCCGCGGTTATCAACCTGTGGCGCCCAGCGCGCCCGAGTTAAGGGGCGTGAAGCCTTTGCTTAGACCTAAAACAATGGATATGTTTCGATAATCTTGCTGTGGGCTGGGTTTCAATAGCAGTTAAAAAGGCTTTTGTGGTAGCGTCCCACTGCAGTGTTGAATAAGAGTGAGCGAATCATGGTGCGGACGTCACCGAAAGTTTTGGCGTTATCAGGTGGCGTTGGCGGCGCGAAGTTGGCGCTGGGTCTTGCCCAAGTTGTCTCGGCTGACGCGCTAACGGTGGTCGTCAATACGGGCGATGATTTCGAGCACCTTGGCCTCCGGGTCTGTCCCGACTTAGATACCCTCATGTACACCCTATCGGGCCTCGCCAATCAAACGCTCGGCTGGGGTCAGCAGGATGAGACTTGGCAGTTTCTTGAGGCGCTCAAACGCATCGGGGGAGATGCCTGGTTTAGCCTTGGCGATCGAGATTTGGCAACCCATATTCAGCGCACGTCCTTGCTCGCAGGGGGGCTATCGCTGAGCGCGGTAACCACCGCGTTGATGCACGCCCTGGGTGTGACGACCAACGTGCTACCCATGACCGATGACCAGGTCGCGACCTTGATCCATTGCCAGAATGGCGAGACCCTCGCTTTCCAACATTATTTTGTCAGAGACCGATGCGAGCCTTTGATCAAAGGAATTTCATTTCAAGGGATCGAGACGGCTAGGCGAGCGCCTGATTTCGAAAAATTGATTGATTCTGACAGCCTGACCCAGATCATTATTTGTCCGTCTAATCCCTTTGTCAGCGTCGCGCCAATCCTTGACCTGGCTGAAACTTGGAAAGCGTTAAAAGCGATTGATTGCCCGGTTGTGCTGGTTTCACCAATCGTTGCCGGGATGGCCTTAAAAGGGCCAGCCGCAAAAATGATGACTGAGCTAAAGATGCCGAGCACGGCGCTCGCTGTGGCAAGGTTTTATGAACAAACCTACCCGGGTTTGGTGGACGGGTTCGTTCTGGATGAAGCCGATGCAGCGAGCGCTGACGCGGTTAGTGCCTTAGGAATGAGGCCCTTAGTCACCCAAACGGTGATGAAGAATCTGGCGGACAAGCAGGCGCTCGCAGAAGCGGTATTACTTTTTTCTGATGAGTTAGCAGGCTGATGACGACCCGCGCGATTATTCCCGTTAAGGGGTTTGAGAATGCCAAGCAGCGATTGTCGGCCCTGTTGTCGAGTGAGGAGCGGCGCAGGCTCTGCCAAGCGATGGTGGAAGATGTTTTGATTGCGGTTGAAGCTTGCCCGTTGGTGGATGAGATCATGGTGATTACCAATGATCCCGCTGCAATTGAGTTGGCCGAGGGCTACGGCGCTCTGATTCTGCCAGAACCGGCCGAACCAGGGCTCATTCCCGCAGTGGTACATGCCTGTCAAACCTTAACCCAAGCGGGCATAGATCAAATGCTATTTTTACCGGGGGACGTGCCCTTGGTTACACCTGAGGAAATCGAAGTTATTCTCGATGGCTTCTCGCCCAAGGGCCCGGGCCTAGCCTTGGTGCCCGCAGATGATCTGGGTGGCACGAATTGCCTGTTGGCGTCTCCGCCGGGGGTCGTCACGTTTCAGTTTGGAATCGATAGCTTTCGCAAGCATGTCAAAGCGGCGCAAGCGGTCGGTCTTGAGCCAACGGTCTTAAAGCTGCCTGGTTTGGGTTTGGATATTGACACGCCGGACGATTTAAAACGGTTTATGGATCGACTGGCATTTCAGGGGACGGAGTCCCATACTTATCGTTATTGTGTGGCAATCGATGTGAGCGCCAGGCTATCGTCGGTCACAGGAGGTGGGTTGCAATGAGTGCCATAACAGAGATTCTTCAGAAGGCGGCATTAGGCCAAGGCCTCGATGACCACGAAGCGTTAGTGCTTGCTGACTACACCGAAACGGACGAGCTTCTGCGCCATGCGGGTTCAGTCCGGGATCTCAGCCATCCGAACGCCATGTCTTACTCAAGAAAAGTGTTCATCCCGCTCACCCATCTGTGTCGCGACGTTTGTCATTACTGCACCTTTGCGCAAGTCCCTCGGAAGTTAAAAGCCCCTTACTTAACGCCAGACGAAGTCTTGAAAATTGCTGCCGACGGCGCCAAAGCCGGTTGTAAAGAGGCGCTATTTACCTTGGGTGATAAACCTGAGGCGCGATACAAAGCGGCTCGCGACGGGCTTAAAGCCTTGGGTCAAGACTCAACCTTGAGTTATCTCCACGATATGGCAGAACTGGTGCTCAAAGAAACGGGCTTGATGCCACATTTGAATCCTGGGCTGATGACAGCGTCCGAGTTTACAGCGCTGCGTAAAGTATCGATATCAATGGGGATTATGCTTGAGTCGGCATCCGATCGACTGACCGAAAAAGGCATGCCGCATTATGGGTCGCCCGACAAAGCGCCGGCCAAGCGACTCGAGACCATTCGACTGGCTGGGGAAGCGGGCGTCCCGTTTACATCCGGTATTTTAATTGGGATTGGCGAAACCCGTCGCGAGCGTATTGAGTCATTACTGGCGCTGCGCACCGCGAACGAGCCTTTTGGGCATATTCAAGAATTGATCATTCAGAACTTCCGGGCAAAACCCGACACGCTGATGGTCAATGCGCCCGAACCAGACTTGAATGAGCTGCTTTGGACCATCGCGCAGGCGCGACTCATTTTTGGCAGTCAGATGAACCTGCAGGCCCCGCCGAATTTAAGTCCTGGCGTGTTCCATCGAATCATTGATTCAGGCATCAACGATTGGGGCGGGGTTTCGCCCGTTACCCCCGATTTTGTAAACCCTGAAGCGCCTTGGCCGCACCTTAAAAATTTAGCCGAAGAAACAGCGCGCGAAGGCAAGATCTTGGTTGAGCGTCTGGCCGTTTATCCTTCGCATTTGAAGCAAATGGATCGATGGATTGATGTCAAGCTCAGGCCCATGGTTTTAGGCGCGATTGACGGCGAGGGGTATGTTCGTGGTGAAGACTGGGCGGCAGGTGAAACGCCGAACCCGCCGGCTGGCGACTTGGCCCGAGTCACGCATATTCCGAAGCTTAAGGCGTCAGCAACCTTAGAGAAGATCCTGAACAAAGCGGTTGCTGGCAACGCTTTATCAGAGGGTGAAATTGTCAGGTTGTTTCAGGCGCGAGGGGACGAAATAACCCATATTTCCCAAGCGGCCGATACGGTCCGAAAGCATTTGGTCGGCGATGAGGTGACCTATTGTGTTAATCGAAATATTAATTATACCAACGTGTGTTATTTCAAATGTCAGTTCTGCGCCTTCTCGAAAGGCAAGATGAGTGAAAACCTTCGGGGCCGGCCCTATGACTTGTCGCATGAAGAAATTATGCGGCGAACGCGAGAAGCGTATGACCGCGGCGCCTCCGAAGTTTGCCTGCAGGGCGGCATCCATCCGGAATATACCGGTCAAACTTATTTGGATATTTGTCATACCATTAAGCAGGTTGTGCCCGAGATGCATATTCACGCCTTCTCGCCATTAGAAGTCTGGCAAGGCGCGAAGACCTTGGGCCAAACGTTGCCAGAATATCTGACTGCGTTAAAAGAAGCCGGGCTGGGCACCTTGCCGGGCACCGCGGCGGAAATTCTTGATGATGAGGTTCGGGCAACGCTCTGCCCGGATAAAATCAATACCGCACAGTGGCTAGAAGTGATGGAGGCCGCCCATGGGGTGGGCTTTAATACCACGGCCACGATTATGTATGGCCATATCGAGCAGTATGAGCATGTTGCCAGGCACTTATTAAGGGTGCGGGCGTTACAGGAAAAAACCGGCGGTTTTACCGAGTTCGTGATCTTGCCTTTCATTCATATGGAAGCGCCGATTTACTTGAAAGGCAATGCTCGGAAGGGGCCGACTTTTCGAGAGGCGATCCTGATCCATGCGATTGCCCGACTGGCCTTGAATCCGGTATTTAAGAATATCCAAGCGTCTTGGACCAAGCTCGGCCATGAGGGCGTTAAGGCCTGTTTGAATGCGGGTGTGAACGATATTGGCGGCACGCTCATGAATGAGACCATCACTCGAGCCGCAGGCGCGGCGCATGGGCAGGAAACCTCGCCCGAGGAAATGGAAGGTATCATCCGATCTGCGGGACGATTGCCCAGACAGCGAGCAACAAATTACGGCGTAGTGCCGGAGGTGCAACGGCAGAAGTCGTTTGGCGCGGCGGTGTTAAGCGAGCCGACGTATACCTCCGCGAAACGTTACGATCGCGATAAGACCAAAAAGGAGCCTTTAGTGCGTCCAGGGCTCATCCCAGAAGAAATTCTATCCAGTGCCGAAATTATCTAGAACCCTCTGGGCTATGATAGTCGCTGATGATGGGGTATCACGGGCCTTACAAAGAGCGCGTCAGATAGCGCACTCATGGCATGGTAGGCAACGGTGCGTCGACGGGACAGATGCCAGAATATGGTCGTTATCAAAACAGACTGAATGCGCAAAAATGTAACCCACTGGACGCCAGTGGCAGCAAGGAGAAACCTTATGACAGTACCCCAAAGAACCGCGTTGACGCTACCCGACCCGAGAGGCGTTGCCGGCACCATTGAGATGGCGAAGTGGGCCGAAGCCGAAGGCTATGATGATCTATGGTTTGCAGATAGCTCTGGGGTTGATGCCTTAACCACTGCGGCCGCGGTCGCGCTCAATACCAGTCGGTGCCGAATCGGCACGGCGATCATTCCAGTATTTTCGCGAACACCGGCTGTTTTGGCGTCAACGGCTCATGTATTGCATCAGTTATCCGAGGGGCGATTCATTTTGGGCCTAGGCTCTTCAAGCCAGACCATGATGGAGAACTGGCATGGCTTAAACTTTGAAAAGCCGTTGACCCGAGTTAAGGAAACAGTCGAGTTGATCCAAAGCATGCTGCGGGGTGAGAAGTCAGATTATGCTGGCGAGACGGTATTCAGCCGTGGCTATCGTCAGTTACCACTTGAAGCCGGGGCGCAACCGGTCTACATGGCTGCGCTGAGGAGCAAGATGCTTGAGGCTGCCGCAGAGTTTAGTGATGGCGTGATTCTGAATTTGTTTCCCAAAGAGGCCTTGCCGCGAATGATGACGCACATTCGTGCAGGCGCCGAGCGCGCAGGCAAAGCCCTTGAAGACGTTGAAATCGTTTGTCGGCACCAGGTGATCGTAACCGATGATAAAGACGCGGCTCGAAACATGGTCCGGGCGGCCTTTGCGCCTTACTATGCAACCCCCGTGTATAACGCGTTTTTGGCGTGGGCCGGTTATGAAGACGTGGCATCTGCTATCCGAGAAGGCTGGGCGGCGAAAGATAGAGAGAAGACAACCTCGGCGCTGGATGATCAATTGGTCGACGACATTGCCATTATTGGTACCCAAGAAGAGTGCCAGGACCGGATTAGGGCTTACGGCGAAGCGGGTATCACCACCCATATTATTTCGTGCGTTTCAGGCAAACATGCCCAAGCGACTTACAATGCCTTTACGGGCAATCAATTTACTTTTTAGGAGCAGACGATGAAAATTGATGGCGGTTTGATGGGAGATTTGGCGCAAGCAGGGCAGCAGGCGGCCAAACTAGAAAATTTAGGTTACAACGGCGTGGTGACAGCCGAGACGTCCCATGACCCGTTTTTCCCGTTGCTGCTGGCAGCGCAAGAAACCAAAGCAATTGAACTCACCACGTCGATCGCAGTGGCCTTTTCAAGAACGCCGATGAATCTTGCGAATATCGGGCATGACCTCAATAGCGTTTCCAAGGGGCGGTTTATCCTTGGGCTAGGGTCTCAAATCAGGCCGCACATCACCAAGCGGTTCAGCATGCCCTGGTCTAAGCCAGCTGCTCGCATGCGGGAATTTATTTCTGCGATGCGCGCGATCTGGGCTTGTTGGCATGAGGGTACCCCGTTGCAGTTTGAAGGCGAGTTCTACACCCATTCGCTGATGACGCCGATGTTCACGCCGCTGGATACCGAATTTGGTGCGCCGAGGGTCTTTCTTGCCGCGGTCGGACCGTTAATGACAGAAGTCGCGGGCGAGGTAGCGGATGGGGTCATTATTCATGCCTTTACCACTGAGAAATATCTGAGGGAGGTGACCCTGCCAGCCATTGAACGAGGACTCGCGAAATCAGGACGCTCACGCGCAGATTTCGAGATCAGCTATCCTGGCTTTGTGGTGACCGGTCATACCGAGGAAGCCTTTAACGCCAATCGGCAAGCCGTTCGCAAACAGATTGCCTTTTATGGCTCAACACCCGCTTACGCGCCGGTCTTGGGGGTTCATGGTTGGGGTGATCTTCAGCCCGAACTCAATAAGTTGTCAAAGCAAGGCCTGTGGGATGACATGGCCAATTTAATTACCGATGAGATTCTCGCTGAGTTTGCGGTGGTGGGTGAGCCTGAGGCGGCTGTTGATCTGTTCAAGGGTCGTTTTGGCAACGTGGTTGATCGAACCATGGGTAACTTTGTCGGCAAAGATGAGGCCCACAGTCGGGCGTTATTGGCGCAATTAACCGCTTAATGCGGTGCTGCTTGGGCGGATGCTGAGGGGGACAATCCGAAGCCGAGGCCCGAGCTAAAATTAAGCGAAAGTAATAGCGAAAGTAACAGTAGAAGTCGACGCAGAACGCGGAAGGGACCTTGGCGGTAAACCAAAAAAAAGGTGATCAATGCGATGCGGGCACAAAAAAGTAAAGCGGCAAGGCCTCGGTGAGACGCAAAATGCAGCAGGGCAAACGTTAAGCGTTAGACGGAATCCTGAAACCCAGAGCGGCTGATCGATCGGTTGAACCGGCATGACCCCGGTTTACAGGGCCCGGGTTCAATCTGGTTAAGCCGCGATTGTTTTGGCAATAAACACGATAGTTTGAATTAAAAAGGAAAGAGACCATGAAACTAGGAATACTGGCCGGATACGGCGGCAAAGTACTGAACATCGACATTCAACGCATCAAGATGGCGGAAAGTATGGGTTACGACTCGCTTTGGACCGCTGAAGCCTATGGTTCTGACGCGGTCACACCGGCTGCTTGGATCCTGGCGCAGACGGATAAAATCAAGGTTGGGACCGCCATCATGCAAATGCCCGCGCGCTCGCCGGCTTGTACTGCGATGACCGCGATGACGCTGAATCAATTGTCTAACGGCCGGTTTATGGTTGGGCTTGGCGCATCGGGCCCCCAAGTGGTCGAGGGATGGCACGGCGTGGCCTATGGTCGACCCGTCACCCGGGTGAAGGAATATGTCAGTATCATGAAAAAAATCTTTGCCCGTGAGGGACCGGTTGAACACGAAGGGTTTCATTACAGCTTGCCCTACACTGGAGAGGATGGCACCGGCCTTGGCAAATCCTTGAAGAGCATTTTACAAGCGGACACCTCGATTCCGATTTATACGGCCTCGATTACGCCCAATGGTCTTGCTGGCAGCGCAGAAGTGGCCGATGGCGTCTTCCCCATCTGGATGAACCCCGCTAATCCAGGCGCCCTCCGAGGTCATATCGAAAAAGGCTTAACCAAATCGGGTCGCACGATGCTGGATTATGATGTGGCGCCGTTCGTGACTTGTATTATGGGTGATGACATTGAGGCTTGCAGAATGCCGATTAAGGGCAATATGGCGCTTTATATTGGTGGCATGGGGGCTCGTGATAAGAACTTTTATAATGATTACACCAAGGCCTTGGGCTATGAAGATGCGGCGGCGACGATTCAGGATCTGTATTTGTCCGGTCGTAAGGATGAGGCGATGGCGGCGGTGCCGGATGAGTTGGTTGATGCCTGTCATCTTGTTGGACCAGCTGAGCACATTAAAGAGCAGTTAAAGCACTGGAAAACTGCCGGTCTCAACGGCGATGTGGGCTCGATGTTGATTGGTGCAGGCCAGCCAGAAGCGCTGGAACTGATTGCCTCGGAAATGCTGTAACCAAAAAGAGCGTTTTAGATGGCATTGAGTGTTAGAGCCGTTGAGGGTCTCCAAGAGATTGGAGAAGCGACTTGGCAGCGGTTTGCCAACGTGAAAGGGTCCCCTCGGGACCCTTTTCTGTCCTATGCTTTTCTGAATGCGCTAGAGCAAAGTGGTTCGGTGTCGGCGGACGTTGGTTGGTTGCCCTATCATCTTGTGTTGGAAGATGAGGCCAAGCAGCCGCTAGGCGTTATGCCGTTGTATCTCAAAGGGCATTCTCAGGGCGAATATATTTTCGACTACAGTTGGGCGGATGCTTTCGAGCGTGCCGGTGGTCAATACTATCCTAAGATGCTGTCCGCGATTCCGTTCACGCCAGCCACCGGACGTCGGTTGCTGGTTGCGTCCAGCGAACACGAAGCTGCGCTGGTTTCGGGTGCCGCCCAATTTGCCAGCGAGATGAACATCTCATCAGTCCATATTAATTTTTTAGATCAAGACGCTTGGCAACGCCGGGGTGATGAGGGCTGGCTGTTGCGTACCCACAAACAGTATCACTGGCAGAACCAAGGCTACGATACGTTCGACGATTTTCTGGATTGTCTGTCGAGTAAGAAACGCAAAAATATTAAACGCGAGCGGCGCGAAGCGCTGGCCAACGATTTGGAGGTCTTACGGTTAACAGGCGCTGAGATCACCGAGTCCCATTGGGATGCGTTTTATCAGTTTTATATCGATACCGGCTCGCGAAAATGGGGTTCGGCTTATTTGACGCGATCCTTTTTCAGCATGATCAGTGCCACAATGGCCGAGGATATTTTGCTGGTGATGGTCCGCCGTGATGGGCGCTATGTGGCAGGCGCCATCAACTTTATTGGTAGTGATTGTCTGTTTGGGCGAAACTGGGGCTGTATCGAACACCATCCCTTTCTTCATTTCGAGGTTTGTTATTATCAGGCCATTGAATTTGCCATCGAGCATGGGTTATCAAGGGTTGAGGCGGGCGCTCAGGGCGAGCATAAGTTGGCTCGGGGGTATTTGCCCAGCCATACTTATAGCGCGCATTGGATTGTGCATGATGGCTTTAGAGAGGCGGTTGGTCGCTATTTGGCAGAAGAGCGGACTCATATTGCAGAAGAGATTGATTATCTGGAGCAATTCTCTCCGTTCAAAGCGGGCCGCTAAATTGACAGGAAATTAACCTTCAAGGAGAAAAAATGCCTGTCGTTACGAGTACGATCACCCATCATGTTCGATTGGTCACGATGAATCGCCCGGAGGCTTTGAACGCCTTCAGTACCGAGATGATGGATGACCTTTGTGATGCCTTTTTAGCCGCTGAAGCCGACCCTGAAACCAAAGTCCTAGTGTTAACGGGTGCTGGCAGAGCGTTCAGTTCGGGTGCTGATTTAAAATCGATGGGCGCCAAGGGCACGCCACCGAAGCATGGCTTGAAAGGGTTGCTAGAGGCCATTATCGATTTCCCGAAACCCTTCTTAATCGCGGCCAATGGCTTGGGTGTAGGAATCGGTTGCACGATCTTAGGCTTGGCGGATGTCTCTTTTGCGGCAGCGTCAGCCAAGTTTAAATGTCCTTTTTCTGCTTTGGGCTTGACGGCTGAGGCGGCGAGCACCGTGACCTTTGCTCGATTGATGGGCCATCAACAGGCCAGTTGGACATTACTGTCCTCTGAATGGTTGTCAGCCGAAGCTGCCAAAGCGGCAGGCCTTGTGATGTCGGTTTTTGCAGATGAAGATCTGTTATCGGGCACGATGCGTCATGCTGACACGCTGGCAGCACTACCTTTGGCATCGCTCATTCAGACGAAAGCGCTGCTCATGCGGACACAAAAAGAGGGGCTGAAAGCGGCGGTCGCTGAAGAAAATGCAGCCTTGGACCGGCTCAAGGGTGGTGCCGCCAATCTAGAAGCCGTTAAGGCGTTCCAAGAGAAACGCTTGCCAGATTTTGGCGGATTCTAGTCACGGCGCTGGTCGCCGAGCGGATTCTGCGCCGTTTTCGGATGGGTTGGATTAAATTGGATCAATCTGGGTTACCAGAGCGAAGGGATGGATGACGGGCTCCCAAATAGGTTTGGCATGAAGTTAGTGTTTTAATTCGGCAGTGGATCGATTGAAAATGATTGATTCAGCGGGGTTAACTTGACGCTTGGAAAATCTAAATTTTGAAGGAGGTTGATCGGTGACCTTTACGTTTAGTCAGACAACGGCACTTGTGACGGGTGCTTCATCGGGGATTGGCAATGCACTTGCGGTGGCTTTGGCGGCGCGTGGCGTGAACCTGATTGTCACGGCTCGTCGAAAGGATCGACTTGATGCGTTGGCTGAGCGGTTAGGCGCACAAGTTAATGTGGTGGCGCTTGAAGCAGACTTGTCTTGCCAGGATGGGGTTGATGACCTCATTGCGGCCGTGCAAGGCCTGCCGATGACGGTTGATGTCCTCGTCAATTGTGCCGGAATCGCGCCCCACGGCAGCTTTTTGCAGACCTCAGACGTTGACCAACAAGCCTTGGTGCAATTGAACGTGATGACGCCAACCCGCTTGATTCGACACTTTTTGCCTTTAATGCAAAGCCGAGGCTTTGGTCGTATTTTAAATGTATGTTCGGTCGCGGGATTCCATGCGGTGCCAGGCATGGCGCAATACGGCGCAACAAAAGCTTATTTGCTGTCGCTGACAGAGGCCCTGAGCGAGGAAATTAAAGGCTCTGGCGTTGCGGCATCGGCGCTGTGCCCGGGTGTTACGCGGACCGAGAGCGTGATTCAAGCGGCCGTGGAGGCGCTACCGGAAGCGATGGTGCTCGATCCCGAGGCGGTTGCCAACGCGGGTCTTGATGCACTGGCCAAAGGCGAGGTGGTGTGTGTTCCTGGCCGACTGAATCAGGCCGCCGTAACCGCCGCGCAATTTCAGCCGAGGTGGTTGATGCGCTCGGTTGGTGGACTGCTCGCCAAGCTGGGTTCATAGATGCAGCATTAAATGGGTCCAAGCTCTGGATCCGACTTTAGCCTTAAAAGGAGCGCGCGATGGATATTCGATCAAACCCTGAGCAGATCGATCCCGCTTGGATGACCGCGGCTCTGCAAGTCCGTTGCCCTGGCTGCGTGGTGACGGGCCTGCAGGGAGAATCGATTGGGACCGGTCAGGTTGGCGAGAACGTTCGCTTTTCCTTGACCGGAACGGGTGTGCCGGCCTCAGTCGTGGGTAAGTTTCCGTCTCTGGATCCGGTTAGTAAGCAAACCGGAATCCTGCAGCGCAATTATGTTCGGGAAGTGTTTTTTTACCAAAGCTTGCAGTCGTCTGTGAACATCCAGACCCCCATTATCTACCATGCCGATATTGACCCGGAATCGCATGAATTTGTCTTGCTGATGGAAGACTTAGCGCCCGGCGTTCAGGGGGATCAATTGCAGGGTTGTAGCGTGGATCAAGCGGCGCTGGCGCTTGAACAGCTGGCGCATTTGCAGGGCCCAAAGTGGGGGGATGAGGCCTTGGCCAAGCATGATTTGTTGTTGGGTTCGACCGATCGGCAAGATACCGCAATCATTACCGAGTTATACAAAGGTTTGATGCCGGGCTATCTCGATCGATACGGAGCGCAATTAACGGATGTTGAGATTACCGCCACGGAACAACTGCTCGAGTTAATTCCAACTTATCAAGCGTTGTACGGCAATAACCCTCCTGTTCTGATTCATGTTGATTATCGTTTGGATAACATGATGTTTGGCGGGCCCTATCCGCTCACAGTCGTTGATTGGCAGTCGTTAACGATGGGCTGTCCGCTAAACGATGTGAGCTATTTTATGGGAACGTCGCTCCTGGGCCACGATCGAGATCAGGACGAGGCGGCGTTGATTCGGCATTACTTGGAAGTCCTAAAAAGCTACCGCGTTGATCTGAAATTTGACACTGCGTTTGCCTATTATCGTAACTATGCTCCGGCCGGAATGATTATGGCGCTGATTGCGTCCATGATTGTGGGTGAAACTGAGCGCGGCAATGAAATGTTTATGGTCATGGCAAAACGCAGCATCGAGATGAGCCGGTCCTTGGGCGTTCTAAACTAAGCCCGACTCGGTGCGAGTGCTGGGTTTGCCGGCAAGTGCTGGAACCGTTCTGGATCTCTCTGAGTGGCATAAGCCTGCACGATGGGTTCAAGTTCTTGGGGCGAGGCGCCATGCAGAATGACGCCATCGCAGCCCAGGTTAAACTGGTGGTTGATCGCGGTAACGCACGCCGTGGGCGACCCATAGGCCGCTGGTGCCAGCCAGGCATCGGGAATCAGTGTCGCCACAATTTCAAGCTCCTCGGTTGTGGCATTTTGATCGAGTGCGCCTTGGAAGTTCCGAACCAATTCATGGGCTCGAAAGCGCGCCAGCACGGCGGGGTCCCATTGGTTGGTTGAAACCATTAAGTCGCCATAGGCCTGCAGATAGGTGGCCATTCGGCCAACCCGTTTTTTTAATTGCAGCGGTTTGGATAGATGATCCCCAATGGTTGCCAGGCAAGACCAAACTCGAACATCGTCCGGATTTCGGCCCGCTTTGACCGCGGCGTTCTTAACGGTCTCAACGGCCCTTTTGGTTGTTTCGTCCGTGAAAAAGGTGTGCAGCACAACGGCGTCAAAGGCCCGACCGCCCAAGGCAAGCGAATTTGGGCCAAAAGCGGTTAGCGTCAGCGGAATGTGTTCGTTGAAGTTAGGATCAAGCCGTAAAGCAGGCCAGGCGCCCGCGGGACCCTCATGATTCAAAACAGTCTCACCCTGGTGAAGACGCCGCATAATGCCTGCGAAATCTTCCATAGCGCGGGTAGTAATGGACGGCAGGCCAAAGGCTTTAAAGACCGGTTCAATGCCGCGACCGAGACCGAGCGAAAACCGCCCGCCCGTTAAAAAATGCATGGTGCTGGCAAACGAGGCGGTCACCATGGGATGGCGTGTGTTTTGATTGGTCGCCGCGGTCGCGATGCCAATTTTGTTAGAGACGGCCCCAACAGCGCCAGAGAGGGTCGCGATCTCTTTGATGTTGAATCGCTCGGAAATAAAGCAAGCACCCAGACCAAGGCTTTCGGCCATTTGAACTTCTGCAATTAAATCCCGCGGAGATTCAGGCGCGCCTGCTAACGTATAAAAGCCCAATTCATTCATTGAAGTTGTCGTCATCGAGCGGTTCCTAATAGGGTGTTGTACCGGTTTATGGACGGTCCTAGGGTGCCAGTTCTGTATATTTTTGTCTAGAAATGGGTTTTACTACTTCCCGTTTAATCTGCCAGAGCGCGCTGAGCGTTGAAGTGAAATCTCGATGTCCCTATTTTTGAAATCTTTGAAGGAGTTGCCGCCTTTTGGTCAGGCGCTCGGTATGGTCTTGGATGAGGCCGATTCGGAGCCTGGCGTTGCGGTCTTGCTGCCCGGCGCAGAACATCTCAGTGGCCATGCGGATGATGGGGTGTTCCATACTGGCGTGATTCTCGCAACCATCGATAATACGGCCGGATGGTGTATTCGGGACCACCGCGATTATGCAGAGGGCACGTCGATGGCGACCCTGGATTTACGCGTTGATTTTGTTAACCCCGCGAGTCTGAGTGAGACCCTTCGGGTAAGAGCCGTTTGTGAAGGCTTTGATGGGGACATTGCGTTTGTTCGGGCAACCGCAGAAACCACAACGACGAAGGTTCTGATCGCCACGGGTCAAGCGACCTTTATGCTCGGCACACCCAGCACACCCAATCCGGCGACGGCGTCAAAAGTGGTAGGAGGTGCCGTTGAATAAGCTGGATCAGGCAGGCTGGGCAATGCTGAACTTAGATTTGGCGCAGCAACAATTGATGAAAATGCCGTATGCGGGGTTTCTCGGCGTTGAACTTAGGGTTGGACCAGAGGGCTTAGAAACGATCACCGTCGACCGCGCCGATCTGATTGGTAATACTAATTTGCCCGCGCTACATGGTGGGGTGATTGGCAGTTTGTTGGATATCACGGGGCTTCTGACGTTGGTGTTCCTGAAGTCCTTAGATAACGCGCCTCGACTCGTGGATATGGATATTGACTATTTGCGGTCTGGGCAGGCGCGGCCGACCTACGGGCGGGCTGAAATTGTTCGGGGTGGCCGACGGATTGCAAACGTTCGAGCGTTACTCTGGCAGGATGATCCTGAACGACCCATCGCGATTGGCCGCCTGCAATTTTTGCTGCCAAAGGCAAAGGTCTAGACACGCATCAGCGGCGACCCAAAAAGGCGACTGCCAAAGACCGTCGGCAAAGGTCATGCAATTAAACTTAGTCGGTGACCGCGCCTGTCGATGCGGAACTGACAAGTTTTGCATATTTCGCCAGAACGCCGCGCTCAGTATAGGGTTTTGGCGCTTGCCACTGCGCTCGCCGCTCGGCCAGTTCGGCATCACTGATCAAGACGTTCATCTCATTGGCATCGGCATCGATTTCAATCTGATCGCCGTCTTTTAAAAGCGCGATGGGTCCACCGTCAAAGGCTTCCGGGGTGACATGGCCAATCACAAAGCCGTGAGAGCCGCCACTAAAGCGGCCATCCGTGATCATGGCCACGTCTGATGACAAGCCTCGACCATTGATAGCGCTGGTGGGGGACAACATTTCGCGCATGCCTGGGCCGCCTTTCGGGCCTTCATATCGAATCACCACCACATCGCCGGATTCGACCGTGCCGTCCAGAATTGCCGCCAAGGCGGCTTCCTCGCCATGAAAACAGCGAGCACTGCCCGCGAACTTTAAGCCTTCATGGCCGGTGATTTTTGCAACCGCGCCGCCGGGCGCAACATTGCCTTTGAGGATGACCAAATGGCTGTCTTTCTTAATCGGATTGGAAAGCGGTCTGATAATACTCTGCTCTGCTGGATAGGGCGCAACCTCCGCTAAGTTTTCAGCCAAGGTTTTACCCGTGACAGTCAGGCAGTCGCCGTGTAATAAGCCAGCCTCGAGGAGGGTCTTCATGAGGGGTTGAATGCCGCCGATGGCAATGAGTTCGCTCATAGAATACAGCCCAGCGGGTCGCATATCGGCGAGGACAGGCACCCGTTTACCAATGGCGGTGAAGTCGTCAATGGACAGCGGCACATTGGCCGCATGCGCGATCGCCAGCAGATGCAGGACCGCGTTGGTTGAGCCCTCAAGCGCAATCGTCACCGTGATGGCATTTTCGAAGGCCTCGCGGCAAAGAATGTCGCTGGGCTTGATGTCGGCCTGAATCAGCTTAACAACGGCCTCGCCCGCCGCCAGACAGTCTTGACGTTTTTGAGGAGAAATCGCTTCTTGCGCTGACGAATTAGGCAAGGACAAGCCGAGTGCCTCGATGGCTGAGGCCATGGTATTGGCGGTATACATGCCGCCACAAGAGCCAGGGCCCGGGATTGAGGTCGCCTCGATATCTTTCAGGGCGAGCTCCGACAGATTGCCACTGGCGTATTGGCCGACAGCCTCGAATACGGAGATCACATCTCGTCGGTCTTTGCCCGGCTGAATGGTGCCGCCATAGACAAAGACGCTGGGTCTGTCGAGTCGGGCCATGGCGATGGCGCAACCGGGCATGTTTTTATCGCAGCCCCCAATGGCGACGAACCCATCAAACCCTTGCCCCGCGACCACGGTTTCAATGGAGTCGGCAATCACTTCTCTTGAAACTAAGGAATAGCGCATCCCGGGCGAGCCCATCGAGATGCCGTCGCTGACCGTTATGGTATTAAACGTGATGGCTTTGGCATTGGCATCTTCGACGCCGATGGCGGCGGCTTCGGCGAGTTCATTAATATGAACATTGCAGGGCGTAAGATTGCTCCAGGTCGAGGCGATTCCGACTTGCGGCTTTGAAAAATCTGCTTCTGAGAAGCCAACGGCGTGAAGCATTGCCCTGGCCGCGGCTTTTTCGAGCCCATCGACAACTTGAGAAGAATAGGGTCTTTTGGTCGGGCCGCTCATGGCATTTTTCCTGTCTTTTGGGAATGGCAAATTAGCATAATTCTGGACGGGTATCGACCCGTTAGACAGGTTGCCGTTGGTTCTTGGCAGTGGCTTTAAATAGGTATAACGGTTGCTGGGCTCAGTATTACAAGCCTCAAAAGCACTTCATGGCAGGCTCAAAATCGTGGGATACTGCGATCTCGAATGGGAGTTGCATGATGAACAAAATGAGTTGGCCGTATGTCGGCGGGTCATTCCCGACGATTTGTCGGACCGAGGGTCTGTATCTGTATGATGCCGCTGATCGACCGATTCTAGATGCGGCCGGCGGCGCGGTGGTGACGAACATCGGCCATGGTCGGCAGCGGGTTGCTGACGCGATCGCAAAGGCCGCAAAAGAAACCAGCTACGTGGTCCCACCGTTTATTACGCCCAGCCGCCAAGCCCTGGTCGATACCTTGGCCGCGGACTGGCTGTCGCCAACCCTGACCCGGGCGCACTTTACGTCCGGTGGCACCGAGGCCAATGAAGCGGCCATGAAGCTTGCGCTGCAATATCAACAAGCGATTGGTGAGCGTCAACGAACAAAGCTCATTGGGCGCTCTATTTCGTACCATGGCACCACCTTGGCAACGGCGGCGATCAGCGGTCATCCAACCCGCAAACGAGGTTTGGAGCAAGCCTTGCCCACCTACCTTACCGTGCCAACGCCCTATCCCTTGCGAGCGCCGAGCGGCGTGAATTCCGTTTCGCTTGGGCAGTATTATGTGGATCAAATGCGCGATGTCATCCTGGCGGAAGGCCCTGAGACCATTGCGGGGTTTATTGCTGAGCCGATTACCGGCTCTTCAGGCGGCGCCATTGTTCCGCCAGAGGACTACTGGCCCAAGGTCCGCGCCTTGTGTGATGAATTTGGTCTGATTTTAATTCTGGATGAAGTGATGACCGGATTTGGCAGAACCGGCACGACCTTTGGTTATCAGCATTGGCCGATTGAGCCCGATATATTGGTCAGCGGGAAGGGGCTTGCGGGCGGCTATGCCCCCTTGGGCGGTGTTTTTACCAATGAGCGCGTGGGGGCTGCCATTCAAGCCGGCGGCTTTCAAGTGATGTTCAATACCTTTGGCGCGCATCCCTCGGCGTGCGCCGCGGCAGTCGAAGTGTTGAACATTATGAAAGAAGAGGGGCTGGTTGCCGAAGCGGCCTCAAAAGGGACCTACCTGCACGGGCAATTGCACGCAGCGTTTGATCAACACCCGCATGTTGCTGAAGTGCGCGGGCGAGGCCTCTTGGCGGCAATTGAAGTGGTTGAGGACAAAGCGGATCTTGCGCCCTTTGATCAATCGCTTGGCCTGACAACGTCGATTGTCAATGAAGGGCTTGAGCGCGGCGTCTTTTACTATGCCGGCGGCACGGGTGAGGTGCGTGACGTGATCTGTATGGGGCCGGCGTTTGTGGTCAGTGAGCGCCAGATCGATGACATGGTCGAAAACCTGGTTGCCGCTGTGGACGCGGCGGTCGCAAAACTGTCTTGAGGTAAGCGGTCTTCGGCGACCGTTTTTTTAAAAAGTACGTCAGGCCGAACGGCTCTAAGATTGATCAGATCGAACAGTTTCAAGTTTGATCAAGGCCAATCGTTAAAAAATCAGCAGGAGGGCGCGCATGACCACAGGGTTTTCCAAAACGTTGTTGAATCGGGAAGTACTCGCCCTGTCCTGTGGCGCCATGATTGGTTGGAGCTGGGTGTTGCTTACCGGTGAGTGGTTGGCGCGGGCTGGCACCCTCGGCACGGTGATCGCCTTTGTCATTGGCTCAGGCATTGTGCTGCTCATCAGCCTGACCTATGCCGAACTCGCAGCCGCCATGCCCTTAACGGGCGGTGAGCATCACTATACAAAGCGGGCGCTTGGTTACACGGCCTCGTTCGTCGCCAGCTGGGCGGTGGTGGTTGCCTATGTCACGGTCTGCGTCTTCGAATCCGCCGCATTGCCCACGGCGCTCGAATACCTGTTCCCAGATTTAGCAGTCGGCTTGCTTTGGCAGGTCGCCGGCTCGCCCGTGTACCTATCCATGGTCTTAATTGGGGCCCTAGCAACTGCGCTGATGACGTTCATCAACTATCTGGGTATTCGGTTTGCCGCTTTTGTTCAAACCTTGATCACCGTCCTGTTTATCGCGGTTGGCATCTTGTTCTTTTTTGGCGTGAGTCTCAGCCCGTCCCTCGAGCCCGCAGTGCCGCAATGGACGAATGGCCTGACGGGTATTCTGAGTGTGCTGGTCATGGTGCCAGCGTTGATGGTTGGGTTTGACGTCATTCCGCAGAGCGCCGAAGAGATCAATTTGCCGCCAAACCGAATTGGGCGATTGTTGGTGCTGTCGGTTGGGCTTGCCGGCGCTTGGTATATTGCTATCTCACTCGCCGTCGGCAGCGCACTGACCATCGATGGGCTCGACGCGTCAACCATGCCCACGGCCGATGCCATGGCCGCGGTTTGGGGAAGCTCGCTCATGGGGCAGGTCATGCTGTTAGCTGGAATCGGCGGGATCTTAACCAGTTGGAACGCGTTTATTATTGGCGGCAGTCGCATCCTGTATGCGCTCTCCGCATCGGGAATGATCCCCAGTGTTTTTTCTCGTTTGCATCCCAAGTACCAAACACCTTATGTGAGTGTGCTCACAATTGGTGGCTTGAGTTTAATGTCGCCATTATTTGGGCGGGAGGTGCTGGTTTGGTTGGTGGATGCAGGCAGCTTTGCCATTGTCGTGGCCTATCTGTTGGTGGTGATGTCCTTTTTGCAACTTCGACGAGCAGAACCGGCCATGCCGAGGCCCTTTCGGGTGCCCTTCGGTGGTTGGGTGGGCTCGCTTGCGCTGATCTTAACGTTTGGATTGTTGCTACTGTATTTGCCCGGTAGTCCGGCTGCATTGCTTTGGCCCGAAGAGTGGTTGATGTTGTTGGTCTCGGCAGCGGTCGGTGCCATTTTTTATTGGACGGGTCCCGCCCGGCGCCAGCAATAATCAAGCAGCGAATTCACGGTCCTTGGGTTGCAGGTGTTATAAAGGCCACTTAAAGTAGGGCCGGACAGCACTCAATTGGCGTGCGAATGGAACGTATTCTTGAATCTAACGCAATAAGGAAAAGCACATGGGCGAGGTATATATTGTTGAGGCGTGCAGAAGCGCGATCGGTAAACGAGGCAAAGGGCTTGCTGGCTTAAAGCCGGCGGACCTCTTGGGTAAAGTTCAAAAAGCAGCGCTCGATCGAGCCGGCATCAATCCCGCAGAAATCGATCAGGTTGTGGGTGGGTGTGTCTCTCAAGTGGGTGAGCAGTCTTTTAACATTGCTCGGATTGCCTGGCTCTCCCAAGGTTTGCCGTTAGAAGTTGCCTCGACCACCGTCGACTCGCAATGCGGTTCTAGCCAGCAAGCGACGTCCATGGCGGCCGCGATGATTGGCGCCGGCATTGAAGACGTGGTGATGAGTTGCGGCGTTGAAATGATGAGCCGAGTGCCGCTGGGTTCAAATATGAAAGATGGCTCACCCATGGGCGAGTCCTACAGCCAGCATTATCAACCCACCAGTCAGTTTATGGGCGCGGCGATGATTGCCGAAGAGTATCAAATCACCCGAGCCGATACCGATCAGTTTGGGTTGGAAAGTCAGCAAAAGGCCATTAATGCTTGGGCTGAAGGTCGCTTTGATCGGGAAGTGGCGGCCATTGAGGCGCCTATTTTGAATGAAAAGTTCGAGCCAACCGGTGAGATGCGAATCGTTGATCGAGACGAAGGTCTGCGGGAAACAACCCTTGAGTCGCTCGCTGGATTGAATCCCGTGCCGGGTCAAGAGATTCATACGGCGGGTTCCAGCTCGCAAGTTTCCGATGGCGCGGCCGCGATCATTATGGCCAGCGAGTCGGCGTGTGAGCGGTTGGGATTAAAGCCGCGGGCAAAGATCAAAGCCACCACCTTAGTGGGTGTCGATCCGGTCACGATGCTGAAAGGCCCCATTCCGGCGACCCGTAAAGTGCTTGAGCGCGCGGGCCTGACCCTCGAGGATATCGATGTCTTTGAGGTAAACGAGGCGTTTGCCTCCGTGGTTTTAGGCTGGCAGAAAGACCTTGGGGTTGACCACAGTAAGGTGAACGTGAATGGTGGCGCGATTGCCTTGGGTCATCCAACGGGCAGCACTGGCGCGCGTTTGATCACGACGGCACTCCATGAACTCGAGCGCACCGGCGGACGTTATGCGCTGATCGCGATGTGTTGTGGCGGCGGTATCGGCACCGGCACGATTATTGAACGGTTAGATTAAGGTGAAGTCTGCCTCCCTGATGCCGCTCGGCATTGGGGAGGATATTTAACTGATTTGTATCGGGTTCTGGCGCAGGCCAAGTGCGTTCAAAAAAAACCGGCATTACCTTTTTTTCGTGCGGGTCTGACCTTTAAAAAAGTTTGGTAGCGCCTGGGTTACCGAGACGCGTCCGGTTGCTGCGATAACAAATCACTGAGTTCGATTTTGACTTTTACGGTAATGCTGATTCCGGCAAACGCCGAGATCAAACCAACAAGCCTGCCGCTCGTTGCCCGGGTCAAAGCAAGCATAATAATGAGGTCAAGGCCGTGACACCGGCCTGTAAACTGTGCGGACCGGCTGACGCTAATCTCACCTTAGCCTCACAACGATTAATGGGTTGAATCGTCGCCAAGGGGCCGCATTAGCGGCCCTGAATCCAACTTAGGCAACCTGTTCGCCCGAAGCGAGTAAACGTTGTTTTAGGTCACTCAGTTGTTCCCATAGCGCATCGGGGACCTTCTCGCCAAAACTTTCGTAGTAGGCCTCAATCAGGGGAATCTCGGCTAACCAGCCATCGACATCAACCTTTAACAGCGTCGAGATATCGTCATCGGACAGATTGAGGTTAGTGAAGTTAATGCCATCAAGGGTGGGTAGGCGCCCGATGGGGGTATCGATGGCATCAGCGCGACCGGCGCAGCGCTCAAAAACCCATTCCAAAACCCGCGCGTTTTCACCAAACCCCGGCCAGACAAAGCCGCCGGCATCATCTTTTCGAAACCAATTCACATAAAAAATCTTGGGCAGCTTTGCGCCTGGCGTTTGACCAATATTGATCCAATGCTGCCAATAGTCGGCCATGTTGTAGCCGCAGAAAGGGAGCATTGCCATGGGGTCTCGGCGCAACTCGCCAATTTTTCCGGCAGCCGCGGCGGTTTTTTCAGACGATACAATCGAGCCAAAGAAAGTGCCTTGCGCCCAGTCCTTGGCTTCGTTGACTAAGGGTACGACGGTTGCCCGTCGACCCCCGAAAAGAATGGCGCTAATCGGAACGCCTTTTAAGTCTTCCCACTCATCGGCAATTGCCGGGCATTGCGCGGCAGAAACGGTGAAGCGCGCATTCGGATGGGCCGCTGGGGTTTTGCTGTCAGGTGTCCAAGGGTTGCCGAGCCAATCGGTTAAACGCGCTGGCAGTTCCGGCGTCATGCCTTCCCACCAAATATCCCCATCTTCGGTTTCAGCAACATTGGTAAAGATACAGTTGCCACTGAGGCTCGCCATGGCGTTCGGGTTGGTGTCCAGACTCGTTCCAGGTGCCACGCCAAAGAAACCGGCTTCGGGATTAATCGCATAAAGCTGGCCGTCATCGCCAAATTTCATCCAGCAGATATCATCACCAACGGTTTCAACGGTCCAGCCTGGAATACTGGGGACCAGCATTGCGAGATTGGTTTTGCCGCAAGCACTTGGAAAGGCGCCCGCCACATAACGGTATTCACCTTGTGCATTGGTGAGTTTCAAAATCAGCATGTGCTCCGCTAACCAGCCTTCTTGTTTGGCCATAGCGGACGCGATTCGAAGCGCGAAACATTTTTTACCCAGCAAGGCATTGCCGCCGTAGCCTGAGCCAAAGCTCCAGATTTCACGGGTCTCAGGGAAATGTGCGACGTAAAGGTTGTCGGGATTGCAGGGCCAGGCGGCGCCAGTCGTGCCATCGGTTATAGGTTGCCCCACCGAATGCAAACAAGGCACAAATGCGCCATCGGTGCCCAACTGCGCAAGGACCGCGCGGCCAACCCGGGTCATGATGTGCATGCTGGCAACAACATAGGGTGAATCTGAAATTTCAACACCAATGTGAGCGATCGGAGAGCCAACCGGGCCCATACTGAAAGGAATGACGTACAGGGTGCGTCCGCGCATACACCCTTTGAATAGATCGGTCAGGGTGGCGCGCATTTGGTCCGGTTCTGCCCAGTGATTGGTTGGACCCGCATCTTCTTCATCAGCGCTGCAGATAAAGGTTCGGCTTTCAACCCGTGCCACATCCGCCGGATCTGAACGAACAAGATAGCTGTTGGGGCGGATTTCAGGATTGAGTGGCTTGGCAACACCTGCGTCGGTGAGCGCGGTCATCATTCGGCTATATTCCTCTGGACTGCCATCGCAAAGGACCAACTGATCCGGTTCGCAAAGGGTTTTGATCTCTTCAATCCATCGATCTAGGCGGGGATGCTGCGTCATAATATCGGTTCCATAGTCAGCGTTTTGCTTCGGCTTTTGACCTTCGCAGTTCAGTCCCAGAAGTTCTCCGAAACCGTTAACCTTACTGTTATTAAAACAGGATCATCGAGCCTTGGCGACCCTGGTTTTGGGGGCCAAGCGCGCTTAACAGCAAGGTCTGAGATAATGTGATCGGGGACAATAGCAAGGCTTAAAGCAATAATAAAAAGAATAAAAGTAGAATAATATATTCTAAATGCTCAACGATTAAGAGACCAAGGCGGCGACTGCCAGAACCCTAAGCGCCACGCCCGAAACGCGTCAGTGCAACGCGCACGTGCCCAAACCGCGGCCTGCTGAAGCGTTTGCCCATCACTCCGGGTCAATAACCACTGATCAAATCACCACGAACCCCAAATCGGTCACAATTAGCGGGCAAGCACCCCTTGCGTTCGACTTGTTTCGGGCGGAACGTTGAGGAACGCCGTAAAACCTCTACAATAGGCGTTTTCGTTTCAGTCCTTCGCACGAGTGCAGTTCATGCTAGCAAATTCCCGTCAGGGCTTGTTCGACTACCAACCCTATTGGGCCGAGTGCTTCGGTACGGCGCCATTTTTACCCACCTCAAGATCCGAGATGGATGCGCTCGGTTGGGATCGGTGTGATGTCATTATCGTGACCGGCGATGCCTACGTTGACCATCCCAGTTTTGGCATGGCGGTGATTGGTCGGGTACTGGAAGCCCAAGGCTTCAGAGTCGGGATCATTGCGCAGCCGGATTGGCAATCGGTTGAACCCTTTCAAGCGTTAGGTGAGCCCAGTCTGTATTTTGGCGTTGCGGCCGGTAATATGGATTCGCTCATCAACCATTACACGGCAGATCGAAAAAGAAGAAACGATGATGCCTATTCACCTGCCGGCGCGCCAGGTCTGCGACCCGACCGGGCGGTGATTGTTTACGCGCAACGCTGCCGCGAGGCCTTCGGTCACGTGCCGTTGGTGATTGGTTCCATCGAGGCTAGCCTGCGCCGAATCGCACATTACGATTATTGGAGCGATAAGGTGCGTCGCTCAATCTTGCTCGATTCGGGCGCTGACCTTTTACTGTACGGTAATGCTGAACGGGCGCTGGTTGAGATGACCCATCGGCTTGCCGCCGGGGACGCAATTAAAGACCTTCAGGACATTCGCGGCACGGCTTTTATGCTGCGGTCTCTGCCAGACGCGTACACGGTTATTGATGAAAGCCAATTGCCTGAAGCGAAGATTGCAGGGGGTGGCGCCCAGCAGTTGATCGCTCGGTCCGGGCCCGCTGAACAACCTGTGGTCAAAAGTAACAGTAAAAGTAACAGTAAAAGCAAAGCCATAACGGTCGATGGGATCCTTCAGCCATTACCAACCAAGGTGCTCAGTTATATTCAATTGCCTAGTTTTGAGTCCGCGGTCGAGGACGATCTGCTCTATGCCCATGCCTCTAGAATTCTGCATCGCGAGACAAACCCTCTAAATGCCAAACCGCTGGTGCAACAACATGGTGATCGTTGGGTCTGGCTTAACCCGCCGCCCATTCCGCTTTCAACGCCAGAAATTGATCGGGTCTTTGAATTGCCTTACCAACGCGTGCCGCACCCCCGCTATGGCGATGCCAAGATACCGGCTTACGATATGATTCGGTTTTCGGTCAATATTATGCGCGGGTGCTTTGGGGGTTGTAGTTTTTGTTCGATCACAGAGCATGAAGGCCGAATTATTCAAAGCCGAAGTGAAGGCTCTATCCTCAATGAGATTGAGCAGATCCGGGACAAAACCCCGGGCTTTACCGGGATTATCTCGGACCTGGGTGGGCCGACAGCCAATATGTGGCGTCTCGCGTGTAAAGACCGGGAGATCGAGGCCAGCTGCAAGCGGCCCTCTTGCGTCTATCCAGGGATTTGCAAGAATCTCGATACCGACCAGACCCCATTGATTGGTCTTTATCGTAAGGCGCGGGCAATTCCAGGGGTGAAAAAAGTCTTAATCGCCTCCGGCCTGCGCTACGATCTTGCGGTTGAGACGCCAGAGTATGTCGAGGAGTTGGTGAAGCACCACGTGGGCGGTTACCTTAAAATCGCGCCGGAACATACCGAGAGTGGTCCGCTGTCAAAAATGATGAAACCGGGTATTGGTACCTATGATGCCTTTAAGGCCCTGTTTGATCGTTTCTCGGCCGAAGCTGAAAAAGAGCAATACCTTATTCCCTATTTCATAGCAGGCCATCCTGGCACGACCGATGAAGACATGATGAATCTTGCGCTCTGGTTAAAGTCCAATGGCTTTCGGGCCGATCAGGTGCAATCGTTTTATCCGTCCCCGATGGCGACGGCGACGGCGATGTACCATAGCGGTTCTGACCCCTTGCACCGGGTTGGTCGTCGGGCGGTGCCCGTTGAAAGCGTCAAGAAGCCGGAACAACGCCGATTGCATAAAGCGTTTTTAAGATATCACGACGTTAATAATTGGCCGATGTTAAGGCAAGCGCTGCGGCGGATGGGGCGGGCGGATCTGATCGGTAATACCCGGGCGCACCTCGTGCCGAGAACCCAATTTGGCGGGCCCATGGCATTGGGGCAACCGTTTAAAACCCAGCATTTGGGCTTGCCGAAAGTGCCGAAGCACCGGGCGAAACCCAAACCAAAGCCCAAGTCTCGAGGCCGCTAGTATCAGCAAGTCTTAAACCGCGTCGCTCAGCGCGAGGTGATCGCGAAGCTCGCGTTTCAAAAACTTGCCGCTGGCATTACGGGGTAATGGGGTTTCCAAAATCCACAGATAACGGGGGATCTTGTGCTTTGCCATCAGCGTCGCGCAGAATCCTCGAATATCGTCAGGCGTTGCAGGTTGATTTGGCTTTAAATAAATCGCCGCACCGACCTCTTCACCCAATCGATCATCCGGCACGCCAAACACGCTGCATTCCGCCAGCGCTTCAATTTGGAATAGGACGCTTTCAACCTCCGAGCAGTAGATATTTTCGCCGCCGCGCAGCACCATGTCCTTAACCCGGTCGACAATGAAGATAAACCCAGTGTCGTCAATGGTCGCAACATCGCCAGTATGCAGCCAGCCTTCTGTAATGGATTCGGCTGTGGCGTCTTCGCGGTTTAGGTAGCCTTTGATGACCGGTGCCCCTCTTACCAAGAGCTCCCCGGGTGTGCCGTGGGTCTCGTTGCCCTCGCTGTCGATGGTTTTGACTTCAAACGAAGGCATTGCTGGGCCGCAGCTGTCTGGCTTATCGACGAAGAAATCACCGCCAACGGAGGTAATGATGCCGCAGGTTTCGGTCATGCCATAGCCTGTGCTCGGGCGAGCGTTGGTGATGGCTTGATCAATTTTGCCAACCAGGTCCGGTTGCAATTGCGCGCCACCGCCGCCGACAGACATCAGACTCGAGGTGTCATATTTATCAAAATCCGGGTGGGTAATCAGTTCTCGACTCATGACCGGTACCCCAGTCAGATTCGTTATCTGCTCGCGTTCGATCAACGCCAAGGCCGCGCCGGCGTCCCATTTATACATGTGAACCAATTTGCCACCCCCAAGGGTCATTGCATGCGCAAGACAGTTATTGGCAGTAACGTGAAACAAGGGGGTCGTGACCAGCGCGGATCCGGGTGGCGCCGTGGTCGGGTCAGGTAACGGTGCGCCCTTCACCCGGTGCATGGTTTGGGCTAAGCAGCCGGCCCAAAACCCCATGTTGAGGATGTTATGAACACAGCCGCGATGGGTTTGCTGGGCGCCTTTGGGTCGCCCCGTTGTCCCGGAGGTGTAAAAGATGCAGGCATCACTATCTGGATCAACCGTGACATTAGGCAGGATGGAAGGGCTCTGCATGAGCGATTCAAAGGGCGTCACCCAATCCCGTGGTTCTGACCGAATACCAACGACGGGCAGATCCGGATATTGATCGCGAAGGTCCTCGAACCGACTCAGACGTTCCTCATCCGCAAATAATAGTTTGGGACTGGCATCTTTTAGAGCGTAATCCATTTCATCTTTAACCCACCAGGCATTCATGCCCACAACGGTGAGCCCGGATGAAACCACCGCCCAGTAGCATTGCATCCACTCTGGGAAATTGCGCAGGGCAATGGCGACGCGGTCGCCTGGCTTTAAACCCATTTCCTGCATCCAGGCAGCCATGCGATTGACCCGGTCGTGGGTCTCGCCGTAGCTGAGGGTTTCGTCTTCGAACACCAAGTAGGGTCGTTCCGAAAACGCGATAGAGCTGAGCCAAACTTCCCGAAGCGAGGGCGGGGCAGCTTTATAGGTTCGTATCGAAAAGCCTCGAACATTGATTTCCTCAATCTCAAAAGCGCCGCCGGGCCCGGTCATCTCGGTCCATACCTGTTTTAATACATCGTACATAGCTAATACCGTCTCGCAGAAATAAATAGAACTGGGCTAAGATAGGGGTTTACCTGAAACGATGCAAATTGAAATGGAAAGCCTCTTTAAGGATTTAGTGGTTATTGATGCCGCCTCGTTTGTTGCGGGTCCGGGTGCTGCAACGATTTTTGCGGATTTTGGCGCGCGGGTGATTAAAGTTGAAGCCCCATTGGGCGATGCCTACCGGTTGCTGCATGGTCGGCATCGGTTCGACTTTAATTGGGCGCTGACCTCAAGGCATAAAGAAGCGATCTCGGTGGATCTGAATACCGAGGCGGGTCGCGACATTTTGCATCAGTTGATTCAAACCGCAGATATCTTTGTTCACAATTTTAGATCGGACCAAATCGATCGTTATAATGTGGCTTATGAGCGCCTCCGTGATTTGAACCCCCGGTTGATTTACGGTCAATTGACGGGTTTTGGTACAAAGGGGCCGGATGCTGATAAGCGCGGGTACGACACCACAGCCTGGTGGTCGAGTGCGGGCATTTTGGATTTAATGAAAAAAGGCCAGGCCGCACCGAGCTTTCCGGTTGGTGGCGTTGGCGACCACGCATCCGCGATGACGCTGTTTGCGGGCATTATGATGGCGCTGTATCAGCGCGAAAAAACTGGGCTGGGGGATGCGGTCGAAACTTCGCTTGTGGCCAATGGGGCCTGGTCAAACGGGATGCATTTACAGGGTGCGATCGCTGGGTTTGATCTCAGTCAGATCCTAGAAGAGAAAGGGTATCGCTCGCCCTTTGCGATGATTTACGAGACCTCGGATCATCGGTTTTTGGTTTTAGTCTCGCCGAACCCGGAAAAGGAATGGCCCGCGATTGCACGCGCGCTGGGCCATCCGGAATGGTTGAATGAGCCAAGGTTTGCCAGCCTGCGATTGATCATGAAACTTCGCGATGACGTTCGGCAGTTGTTCCAAGAGGCGATTGGTGGCATGACCATGATTGAGGCCTGTCAGGCCCTGGATGCTGAATCGCTGAGTTACAGCGTAATCGAAAAAATCTCCGAAGTTGTGCAAAGCGCACAACTCATCGAAAACGAGGTGATTGTAGAAACCCAATCAGAGGACCCCGATTTTCAGTGGACGGTCGCCAACCCGATTAAGCTGTCGTCATTGCGTCATCGGCCTGTGGGAGACCCGCCGAAGCTGGGTGAGCACACCCATGCCATCTTAAAAGACCTGGGGCTCACGGAGGCCCGGATCAGTGAACTCATCGAGTCCGGGGTTGTGCGCTTGAGTCAGCCGACCGCTTCATAATCGTAGCCGTTCATGGTGAGGACGGCCTTGCCGATGACCGCGCGGGATTGCAGCGACGTCATGGCAGCAATGCCTGCCTCGAGTGGGTACGTGTGATGGATGTAAGGGTCGATATCGCCGTTGCAGAGGAGTTCGAACACCGCATCCCGACAAGCTTTGCCCAGCGCAGGATCGCGTCGCCCGATTTCACCGGCGCGAACGCCAATCACCGAAATTTGCTTAATCAGAATGTGATTGACGGCGGCTTTGGGCCAGACGCCGCTCGTAAACCCGATGGATAAAATGCGCCCGCCCCAATTGATACACCGCATGGATTCGTCAAAAACGCTGCCGCCCACTGGATCATAAATCACATCGGCACCATGGCCGTCAGTGAGCGCCTTCACCTGTTCTCGAAAACCACCGAGGCTACCATCGGCTTGAGTGTAGTTAATGGTGGCGTGCGCGCCTCGCAGCGCCAGCACGGCCAGTTTTTCGTCGGTGCCTGCTGTGGCAATCACCTTGGCGCCAAAATATTGGCCTAAATCTGCTGCGGCCATGCCAACGCCCCCTGCCGCGCCGTGGACCAACAGGGTTTCTGATGGCGCCAATTGCCCTCGAATCTTGAGGGCGACATAAGCGGTTAAATAGGCGGTGGCGTAACTTGCCGCTTTGGCGAAGCTGACTTGCGGGGGTAGAACGCGAACGGCATCAGCGAGAACGTTGACGTGTTCGCTAAAGCCGCCAAATCGAGTGCCTGCGACCACCCGGTCGCCAACCTTTATCGTGGTCACATTTGCGCCGAGTTTTAACACAACACCTGCAAATTCGCCGCCCGGCGCGAAGGGCACGGGCGGCTTAAATTGATAACGTCCTTGAATCATGAGGATGTCGGGAAAATTGACGGCGCAGGCTTTAATTTCAATTTGAACCTCGCCCTCGGCGGGATCCGGCAGGGCAATCTCCTCGAGTTTTAGTCCGTCAATAGAGTCGGCTATTTCATGGCATAAAAAGGATCGGGTTTTCATCAAGGCTCGCTGAGGGTTAAGGGCGCCTAAGAAGATATCACAAAATGGCGGTGGCCCAAGGGCTGGGCCGCTGTTTGCGGATTAAGTTCCAGCGCAGCACCGGATGCCGTGGCTGGACTGTATCAAGTCAGCGAAGGCGGTTTCTGCCGCCATTGAATCCAAGGCAACCCAAGACAGCGGACGAACGGCGGTGGCCTTTATCTGCTTGAGGGGGCGTTGGTCTTTTCAAGGGCGCTGGTTGGGCGGTCGGTGGCGGATGAAGGCGGCGGAAAAAATGCCAAGACGGTCTGGACCGGGTGTCCGCCAAAAAGGTCAGCACAGGGGCTTGGGGCTTGCTTGGCGAAGCGAAGAACGACAGTGTTCAAACGGACTGATTCAGTCAGGTCAGGTTCAAAAGTCTGGATCATACCAACGAGCGGGTCCTAATCGAATAGGATTTGACCGGTTATTGGGGTTATGGTTTAAGCTTCGTGAAGATAAAACAAGGAGTCGGGATGATTGAAGGTATTGACGAGGTCGCCGTTACGGCGTGGATTAAATCCAAGATTCCTGATTTGGCAGAACCGGTTGAGTATGAACTGATTACCGGTGGGCACTCGAACCTAACCTATCGCTGTCGTGATGGGCTGGGGCGAAGTTATGTCCTGCGTCGGCCGCCGCTAGGTCACGTCCTTGAAAGCGCCCATGACATGAGTCGGGAACATAAAATTATTCATGCGTTACAAGGCAGCACGGTGCCGGTACCGAAGACCTATGGGTTGTGCCAAGACCCAGCGGTGAATGGGGCCGATTTTTATGTCATGGGTTTTGTTGACGGAACGGTGCTCAATGACAGCGTTGTGGGTGAAAACGTGCTTGCGAGTCACCGTATCGCGCTCAGCCATCATGTTGTCAACATTCTGTGCGATCTGCACGAGGTGGCGGTTGATGCCGTAGGTCTTGGGGATCTCGGTCGTAAAGAAGCCTACCTGTCACGGCAATTGAACCGATGGACGAAGCAGTGGGTTGCCTCGAAAACGCACCCAATTCCCGAAATGGAAGCCAGTCAAAAAATTCTAGCCGAGCGCATGCCGGAGCAAATTGGGTCGAGCATTGTTCATGGCGATTTCAGGTTGGGCAACATGATCGTTGTGGATGACCGGGTTGAGGCGATTTTGGATTGGGAGCTGTGCACTTTGGGTGATCCGCTTGCCGATGTGGGTTACTTGCTGAACAACTGGGTCAGTCAGGGCGAGATTGACGAGCCTGGGGAGGGCGATCAGTCGCCCACAGCCGTGGGGGGGTATTTGTCCCGTGACGAGCTTTGTGATCTCTACCAAACCCGCACCGGGCGGGATTTATCTCAGATTAATTATTACCGCGCCTTTCAGCACTGGCGATTGGCGGCGATTGGCCAGGGTGTTTACAAGCGTTACCTGGTGGGCGCCATGGGCGAATCAAGAGAGGTTGATCTAGAGAAGCAGAAAATGGGAGTAAGCCGTCGTGCCCAGGCGGCGCTAGCATTACTTGAAGGCTAAATGGGTCTGGCTCGGGCGACCTTGCGGCGGGGTCGGAGGTTGGCTTGGGTTGCGGGCTGCAAGGCTTCAGGTTGGCTAGGGCCGGGCTGAAAGTTCACTGCGGTCCAGGCCTTTTGTGACAGGATCGAGATCGCTTTATTCAGGTTTTGGGGTGTCTGAAAGCCGGCTGTGCTTGCCACCACCCAACGCGACCAACCCGTCAATGGGGCTTTGATGAACCCCAGGGCGTTGGCCGGTTTCGAGGAGATCTGTCTTGTGGGTCTTGGAATTCTTCAGTGTAGATTCCGTCTGGAATGCCCCATTGCCATCAAACGTTGCGCTGCCAGTTTGCCAATATCGGAGTCTTTCGTGGTTTGAATCAGGCCGGTGTAGAGCGTTTTGGCGGATTCTAAGTCACCGCGCAATTCTCGAATATTTGCCAATTGTAATTTTAGGGCCGCATGGTTCGGTCGCAGTAAGCGTTGTTGTTCAAGGCAAAGCTCCGCTGCCTGCCAGGTTCTTGCGCGCCAAAACCCTTGCTTTAGATTTTCGATCAAACGCATGAGTAGATCACGACGATTGGCGGGCGCAAGATGCTCGGCTTTAAGCGTTGCGCTGGGGCCTAGGTTCTGCCGGAGCAAGGTTTGGCAATCCGAGTGACTCAGCGCGCGGCCGGCAAAAGGGTCAATAAAAATGGTTTCCTGCTCTGGGAAACGAACCAAAAAGTGGCCCGGAAAATTAATGCCGGTCGCGGAAATGCCGACCCGCTCCGCGACCGAGAGATAAATCAGCGCGAGGGTTATGGGAATGCCGCGCCGGACCGCCAGCACTCGATTCAGGTAACTGTTTTCAGCAAGCCCATAATGCTGGGTGTTGCCGATAAATTGCTGCTCTTTGGCTAGATACGAGACTAACTGTTCCGCACCGATGGGCTCAACCGTTGCTAAGAAGTCTTCTGCGAGCGCATCCAATTGACCAATATAATCTTGAATATCGATGTCATTGGATTGATGTTCCGCTGCGAACAACAGGGCCAGTCGATCCAGCGGTAGGTCCTCGTCATTGAGCAGGCAGAGCGCCTCGATTTTTGTACGGGTGGTTGACATGAGCTCACTTTACAAGAGATCTTGGGCTATGCAAGGTATCGGTCCTGGCAAGCGAGATAATTGTTTAATCAAGGAGAAACGAACCCGATGGCTTTGACCCTATATCATGTTCCTGGATCTCGATCGCTTCGAGTCGTTTGGCTGTGCCTAGAGCTGGACCTGCCGTTGACCATCGAAACCATCGATTTTTCACCAAAGTTTCGGAATTCCGAGGGTTGGCGGGCGCTCAGCCCAACGGGCAAAGTCCCGGTCCTGCGCGATGATGGGTTTACGATGTTTGAGTCGGGCGCGATGCTGCAGTATTTACTCGATGCCTATGGCGCTGGCCAACTGCAGCCTGTTGCCGGGACTCAGGCGGCGGCAATGTTTCAGCAATGGAGTTGGTTTGCCGAGGCGACCTTCGCAAGGCCCTTGGGAGATATTGCGCAACATACCGTGGTGCGCGAAGAAGCCCAACGAATACCTGCCGTCGTTGAGGATGCTCGAGCTCGAGCGCGGGTTTGTTTACAAGCGCTTGAGACGGGGTTGGGTGCCGGGCCGTATCTTTTGGGTGAGGCGTTTACGGCAGCAGATATCAATATGGGCTACTCGCTGGTGCTTGCGGAGCGGTTCGGGCTGATCGAGCCCGGATTGGGCCGGGTTATGGCATATTTCTCGTGCCTTAAAGCGCGACCGCATTTCACGACAGCGCTGTCTTTATAACGCGATCTTTCTAACGTTTTTGTCTCGTGCGCTTTATTTGGGGCGGCGCCGTTTTGGGCTGTCTTTTCTCTGCTTTTTAGAGCGGGCTTTAGGGGCTCAAGGCGCGTGTTACGGCGTCCTCGACCGCGCTGGCTGCGCCGATTGAGACGCTTTTAGGGCCACTTTTCGGGCTTTGCGGTTTTGCTGATCTTTTCGAGCGGCATCGCCAATGTGGGCATCTCCCCGAGCCTTGGCCAGGTGCACTTGTTTTTCGCGCTCGGCAAAACGCGCTTGCTGATGAGGCGTTAGTTGGCCAATGCAATGACGGCAGGACAAACCTCGTTTATAAGACGCTAACGTTAGATCCGCATCGGTTAATGGCCGGCGACAGGCGTGACACTGGACGTAGCCGGCGGGTTGTAATTGGTGATCAACCGCCACGCGCTCGTCGAAGACAAAGCAAGCACCTTGCCAGAGGGACTCGGTTTTTGGCACGGTCTCCAGGTACTTCAGTATGCCACCTTCAAGATGGTAAACCTCGGCGTATCCTTGAGACTTAAGGTAGGCCGTCGATTTTTCGCACCGAATGCCGCCGGTACAAAACATGGCGATCTTCTGAGCCTTATTCTCGGGCAATGTGCGCGCGGCGTAATCTGGGAAGTCACTAAAGGACTGCGTTTCTGGATTCAAAGCGCCTTGAAACGTGCCAACCTCGACTTCGTAATCATTGCGGGTATCAATCAACATCACGGACGGGTCTTGGATCAGCGCGTTCCAATCTTCTGGCGCGACGTACGTGCCGGCCTGGTTAACGGGGTCCAAGTCGGGTTGACCCATGGTGACGATTTCTTTTTTTAACTTCACCTTCGCGCGGAGGAAGGGCGCCTCGGCGCAGCAAGACTCTTTGGTTTGCAGATTGCTTAGGCGCGGATCTTCTCGGATCGCTGCAAACAATTGATCCGTTTGATCCCGAAAGCCGGCAACCGTGCCATTGATCCCCTCTGGCGCAACCAAAATCGTGCCGAGGATATTGAAGCGTCCCACCAGGCGCAATAACGTTTTTCGGAGCGTTTCTGGCGATTCAATTCTTGCGAAAATGTAAAAGGCCGAGACGACATAGTGCTCGGCGTCGCCCGTGTCATGAGGCATCGAGTGGTGCTCCCGAAAAATGGTTCATGGCGGTAAAGCCAGTCACCGGATGACGTTTCAATCGGGTCAGCTGGCGGGTCGGTTCACCAATGCCGACTAAGGCCGCGATCGCGTGGTCCTTCGGAATGCCCAAAAGCAGCTTTGCATCGGGTTCTTTGTGGCTAAGAAACGTGGTGAGCACCCCGCCTAAGCCTTCATTGCGAGCAGCGAGCAGGATGTTCCAAACAAACGGATAGATCGAGGCGCCAGCGATGACCCCAACGCGTTCAAGATCTTTATCAAATGCGGTCACCAGTTTTAAATCGACCGTGATCACAAGCACGACGGGTGCTTCGGTGAGTTGCCCCGTAAAGGGCATATCAGGGGACGTCGCGTCGATACTGCTTTGGGTCACGGCGGATGGCGAAATGGGGTTAAAAGGTGTTTCGCCGGCCATCGCCATTGCTTTGTAGGCTTGGATGGTGGGCGCCATGATGTTTTGTAACGCAGTCCGCACGGCCGGCTCGTCAATCACCAGCACTTTCCAACCTTGACGATTGCCGCCACTGGGCGCGAATCTGGCATGGTCTAAGATCCGATACAGGGTCTCGTTTGAAACGACTCGATCCGTAAAGGATCGCGCAGCAAAAGTGGTTTTCATCACCTCGTAAGTTTCCATCGGATTGCCTCCAGGTTGCGGGTTCAGGCGAGGGTATTATCGCGCAATCCTTGCGGGATTGGCATCTTTGCGTCGGCTTGGCATGCCGGGCCACTGGCTATGACCCATGTTGCGACAGTGATAGCATCAACGAGTCAAAAGCCTTGGTCTCAGGTTAAGCTAATGCTTTGAAAGAACGCGACGAGGCGGATGATGGGCATTGGTCGTACTGTTGCTCAGGTCAGGCCTGCTTTGATGAGCGTGATAGGCTTAATGGGTAAAAATTATTGAGGAATAACGATGTTGAAAACAGGTGATACAGCGCCAGCATTTTCGCTGCCAGATCAGTCGGGCAACCTAATGAGTCTGGCGGACTTTACGGGTAGCCGGGCTTTGGTTTTGTACTTTTATCCAGCGGACTTTACGCCGGGGTGAACGAAACAAGCTTGTGGCATACGTGATATGCACAAAGATTTTGAAGCCCTCTCGTTACCAGTGCTGGCGATTAGCCCACAGAGCGAGGACAGCCATGCTCGGTTTGCCAGCCAGCACCAACTGCCGTTTCCTTTGTTGGTTGATGCCGATAAATCAGTCATCAAGGCCTATCAAGTGAATGGGCCCTTGGGCTTCGGCGTGCGCCGAGTGACCTATTTAATCAGTCCCGAAGGCATCATTATTGATGCGCTGCAGGCGGATTTCCGGGTGGATGAGCACTTGAGCTTTTTGAAACGGTTTATTCAATCCCAAACGTCTTTGAACGGATAAACGAGATAAGGTCGAAGATGATAGCAGCGGTTAAAGCCTTAACGCCCGGAATTCAATATCGGGTCAGCACCCCACAGGGTCGACGACCCTCGAGGCTCATGGCGAGCCTGTTTGCGCTGGCCAGCCTGTTTTGGTTGCCGCAGGTACTGGGTTGGTCCGCAACCGGCCATCAATTGACCTGTGATGTAGCAGAGCGCCAATTGACCGACGCGGTCAAGGCTCGAATTCAAGGGCTCATGCTGGCCCTGCCCGATGATCAGCGGGACGCGTTATTTGACGGTAAAGCGCTGACCTTTTCGGACTTGTGCACTTGGGCGGATCAGGTTCGGCCGTTAAAACAATATGGGCCAGTTCGGTCCTGGCACTATGTCAACGTCGAGCGCGGCGCAACGACCGTCACTTACGACAAGTGCGTAACGGGATGCCTTTTGACGGCAATTGAAACCCATATTGCGCTGTTGAAGCAGGCCGATTTATCCCCTTGGCCGCGACTGCAATCGTTGATGTTCTTAAGCCACTGGATCGGTGATCTCCATCAACCCCTGCATGTTAGTTTTTTTGAGGACCTAGGGGGTAACCGCACGCGGGTCACTGGGTATGATGCTTGCTCGAATTTACACGGGGTATGGGATTTCTGCTTGGTTGCGACAACTGGAAAAACACGCTCGGACCTTTTGGCGGAACTACTTGGCCTGCCCGGGGCGGAGGGGTTTGATCAAGGCCCAGTGCTGAGTTGGGCGCAAGAGTCGATGGACCTAGTAACCCATCCAAGGGTTCAGTACTGCCGTAAAACCGAAGCGGACTGCGAGCCTTGGTCGACGAAGACCTACGCGTTAAGTCCAGACTACCAAGCCATAAATTGGCCCGTGGCGAAACGGCGCCTCGCTCAGGCGGGCTTTCGGTTGGCGGGCTTGATGAATAGCTTAATGGCAGCACCTTAACTGCGTGGCCGGCGGAAGGTCCCAAGCTGTGATGAAAGGCCGTTTTGGGCTGGGTTAATCCAGTAAGGTTAATCAGGCCGCGTTAAGCCGTTCTGGGGCCATGGGACTGAACCTGAAAGCCTGACAAAGGGGGTCGCGATGACGAGAATTGGGTGTGCGGCACTGTGTCCTACGACGGCGGTTAGTCGGTCAGCGAGTATGCGGGGTTCTGCGGTTCCTAGATAAGGCGATTGAGGGCCACGCTTGCGGCGACCTGTGGCCACTCAAATGAGACATAACAATAATAAAGGAGTTAAGAATGTCGAAGAATGCTATATGGATCACGGGAACCCTCGTCGCGATTCTTCTGGGCTTGGCCATGGGGTACATGGGCTCAGATGAGGGGGTCACGGTTCAGGGTTTGCCGCTGTTTGCCGGTTGTGTTGCCTTGAGTTTCGTTGCCCAGTGGTGTGCGTTTGTCCCGGCGTACGGTTTCAGTACTGAAAAGTTTTATGACCTGATGGGTAGTCTGACTTATATCACTTTGGTGGTGATTGCCTGGCTTTTTGTTCCGGAGGCGAGCCCAAGGGACTACTTGATTGGCGCCCTGGTGTTGATTTGGGCGGCGCGATTGGGTCAATTTTTGTTTCGCCGGGTTTTGTCTGCCGGCGAAGATCGTCGCTTTCGTGAAATGAAAACAGATTTTCTACAATTTCTGATGACCTGGACCTTACAAGGGTTGTGGGTTGCGATCACGCTCTCGGCGGGTCTTGCGGCAATGACCGCCTCGGACAAACTGCCGCTGGACGCTTGGGCCCTAATCGGTGGTTTGGTCTGGTTGGTTGGATTTGGCGTTGAGGTGATTGCCGATGCTCAAAAGACTCGGTTTCGTGCTGACCCTGCCAATCGTGAACAGTTTATTCAGTCTGGCCTGTGGGCTTGGTCAAGGCACCCGAATTATTTCGGCGAGATCTTGTTGTGGTTTGGGATCGCGTTGATTGCTTATCCCGTGCTTCAGGGGCTCCAAAATGTTGCGTTGATCTCTCCGGTCTTCGTCTTTGTGCTGATGAACTATGTCAGTGGCGTGCGTATGCTCGAGGCCCGAGCGGATCGTAAATGGGGGCGAGAGGAAGCCTATCAGGCTTACAAAAGCCGCACGCCGTCATTATTATTGAGAAAGCCTCGTTAACGCCTCGTTAATGTGCGCGGGTTGAAGGGGCCGGTCTGTTGCGATCCCTTGAGGAAGCCTGAATAAAAGCGATAAACTGTGCGAAATATGCTAACGTCGGCTTCTTTTGCGCGATACTCATTGTTTTTTTTCGTTATTTCGATCATTATTTTCTTAATGATTTATTCTTGTGGCCGTTCGTGGGTGCTTTCCCAAGTCTCAGGTGCATCGGCGACTAGGGATTGTGTCTCGGCGTTACGGTTGGGGCGTTGCCATTCGGGACGCGTTAAATAGGGGGCGAGTGTTGAATAATAATAATGGCCGCGCCAACGGCCAGTTTGTTTGGTTCTATGGGCCGGCCGTCATTTCGATCTATCAGTTCGGTCGAGATCGTGGCTATCTAGAGCCGGCTGTCTTTGAACCCATTCTGAATCAAGATGTCTCCAGCGACGATTCCTATTTTTCTGTGAGCTTTGAACAAGTCAACCGAGATATGGAAACCATTTTGGCAAAAGAGCCAGAGGCTTTCGATATTTTCTGGCAAGAAGCAGGCCTGCGTGAGTCACTGATTGCGCGTCTCAGCTATGCGGTGACCCAAGCAACGATCAAAGATGCCATCCAATGTGTGGCCGATACTCGACTCATGGACACCAATGTGGTTTACAACACAACCATTGAAACGCCTGAGACCTTCTCGATTCGAATTCTGCCGCGCATTCCGATTCACGATTGGCAGCACCACTTTTTTGTTGCCCAGTTTGTGTCGGGTATCACAAGATTGGCGAAATCGGGGGTCCTGCCCGTTCATGCGCTGATCTATCGTGGCCGGCCGATGGCGGTAACCGATTACCTGACTCGCGAAGTTGAGCTTGGGGTTAGAAGTGATCAAGTGACCGAGGTTGTCTGGTTACGGGACCACGTTGCGCAACCCTCGATTGCGGCGAATGAGGGTATGGCACTGCACTTTAAAGCCTTGATTCAGCCCACGCTGCTGGCGCGGGCTGATTCTGATGGAATGGGTGGGCGTGTGCTCGAATACATCGATCAGGCTTGTCGGTCCTTTGAGAAGGTTTCGATGCCACTCGCGGCCAAGGCTTTTGGCATGGAGACGTCGACCTTGCGGCGCCGTCTGGCGCTAGAGGGCAGTAAATTTAGTGAAATACTGCAGGATTATCGTCGTAAGGAGTCCATGCGGCTGTTAAGCCACGGTCATCCCGTCAAAGACGTGAGCAAAATGCTGGGCTACTCCGAGCCCAGCTCCTTTCAGCATGCGTTTAGAATTTGGTACTCGGCCTCACCCAAGCGCTTTTTGAGAACAGGTGATGCTGGCAATCAGGTTAAACCTGAACGGAACTAAGACCCTACCTGCGCTTGATCATTCGCGCATTTGGTCAAAGGCGGCGCGGAGTTCTTGTACAAATAATTCTGGTTGTTCGAAGGCGGCAAAGTGGCCGCCCTTCGGCAAACGATTGAAATAACGAAGGTCTTGAAATCGTTGCTTCGCCCAACGTTCAGACGTCTTAAAGATCTCTTTCGGGAAGATGCTGATCGCGGATGGCAAGGTCACCGGCAGCGATGACAGCGTGCTGCTGCCAAAACTTTCCCAGTAGATCCGAGCGGAAGAGGCGCCTGCATTGGGTAACCAGTACAGCATAACGTTATCTAACAGTTCATCGAGACTAACGATATTCTCGGGCAATCCGTCGCAATCCATCCACTGGTAGAATTTCTCTAAAATCCACGCCGCCTGCCCCATGGGTGAGTCTGCAAGGCCATAGCCCAGTGTTTGGGGGCGGGTACTTTGCTGCTTGGAGTAGCCAGAATCATGGTTTTGATAGAACTGCGCTGCCGCGAGGCTATCGCGTTCTTCTTCGGTCAATTCGTTCAGGGTGTCGGGGTCTGGACCCACAATGGGCATGGTGATGTGGATGCCCCGACAATGCCCAAGATTTTGAACCCCAATCCCGGTGGTGACAATCGCGCCCCAATCGCCGCCCTGGGCTAGATACTCAGTGTAGCCAAGGCGCACCATGAGTTGATCCCAAGCCCCAGCTATTTTCTCGATGCCCCAACCGGGCTGCGTTGGTTGACCCGAAAAGCCAAAGCCGGGCAGGGTTGGACAGACCAGATGAAAGGCTTGTGCTGCGGTGCCGCCATGGGCGACTGGGTCGATCAGGGGCTCGATCACCTTTTGAAACTCGACGATTGACCCTGGCCAGCCATGGGTCATTAAGAGCGGTCGCGCCGCGTCATGTTGGGATCGAATATGCAGAAAGTGAATGTCGACGTCGTCCAAGTTTGTTTTGAAGCCTGGCCATCGATTGAGCAAGGCTTGGCGATCTGGCCAGTGATAGGATTTCTCCCAATAGGTTTTGACCCGGCTCATGTAAGCCAGAGGAATGCCTTGGGACCAATCAGCGGGTGTTTCCTCATCGGGCATTCTGGTCATGGCCAAGCGCAGTTTCAGATCGGTGAGTTGTTCAACAGGGATATCAATTTGAAAGGGGGTCACGTCGGACATCGTTTACTCCTGGGTAATGACAATTTTGCCAATCGCTTGGCGGTCTAACATGGCAGTCATCGCTTGCCCTGCATCTGCCAAAGCGAAGCATTGCCCCGCCTCGGGATTGAGTTGACGCGCTTGGATGCGGCTCAGTAAGTGGTCTATGACGGGTTGCGACGCCTCTGGATGGATCATTATGTGACCACCCCAATTGACGCCAACGATGCTGATTTGTTTTAACAAGGTTAAATTGGCTGCAAATTTTGGGATGGTGCCGCTGGCAAACCCGATCACCAGATAACGTCCGCCAGGGCTTAAAGATCGCAGCGCTGGGTCAGCATAATCGCCGCCGACGGGGTCATAAACCACGGTCAAAGCGCGCCCGGCAAGCAAGGTTTTGAGTTGGTCCCGCCAGTCGGCGGCTGAATACAAAAGGCCCTCATCCGCGCCGGCTTTGATCGCCGCCTGCACCTTTTCAGGTGTTGACGCCGCTGCAATCACGTGCGCGCCATGGCTTTTTGCGACATCAATCGCGGCAACGCCAACCCCGCCGCTCGCGCCGAGTATTAAGACCGTATCGGTGGCCGTCAAAGCTCCGCAAGTAATGAGGCCATGGTGGGCCGTACAATAATTGACTAAAAAAGAGGCTGCAGCAGGAAACCTCAGATGATCCGGAATAACTAGGCAACGACTCGCTGAAAGACTGATTTTTTCCGCCAGACCGCCGTTTGACGGCATGGCAAGGACCCGGTCGCCAATCTTAAGGTTTTGAACGTCAGCGCCAACGTCAATCACCGTGCCGGCAATTTCATTACCCGGAATGAAGGGCAAGGGCGGTTTGATCTGATAGAGGCCCGAGACGGTCAGCGCATCAACATAGCCCAATCCGGTGGCAGCAACATCAATTAAAACCTCGTGAGCGGCAAGCGTCGGCGCCTCGGTCTCTGACAAGGTGAGGTTGCTGGGGTGATCAAAGCTTTGGCAAATAATGGCTTTCAAAATAGGTTCCTGACGATAAAGGCTCGAACAGAATACTCTAAAATCAAACCCGGATGCGACTCTGAACCGCTTCGATTCTGAGTTACCATGGGTTGTGCCTGCTCGATTGCGCGATGCCCTCTTAGCGGTTGGTGATCTGAAGCTAGAGGGCGTTGAGGCCACAGGCCCTCGGCGAGATTCGAGGTCCTAAACTGAATGTTGGAGGTTCCGAAATGTTGTTGGATGCACTCAATCGCGGGCAGTGTTTTTCGTTGCCCGGCGTCTTTGATCCGTTCTCTGCGAGAATCGCAGCCCACTATGTCAACGGGCCGCTCTATATGACGGGCTATGGGGTAGCCGCGACCTTGCTGGGTAAGCCCGATGCGGGACTCGTTTCCTACTCGCAAATGGTCGAGCGCCTAGCGCAGATTACGGCGGTCATTGATGTACCCGTCGTTGCCGATGGCGATACGGGTTTTGGCGGTCTGGCAAATGTTGCACAAACCGTTGCGGGCTATGAACGCGCGGGCGCCGCAGCAATTCAGCTCGAAGATCAGGAATTCCCGAAACGATGCGGCCACACACCGGATCGACGTGTCATTGATCTGATCGATATGCAAAAAAAAATCAAGGTGGCCGTGGCGACTCGAAATCAGCAAGACTTCATGATCATCGCCCGCACCGATGCGCGAACGGCGCTGGGTTTGGATGAAGCGCTGCGCCGCGCCGAGGCCTATCTTGCGGCCGGGGCGGACGCGTTGTTTGTCGAGTCGCCAGAGACCGAAACCGAATTGCGACAGATTGCCGAGGCCTTTCAGGGCGTGCCACTGGTTGCGAATATGGTGGCCGGCGGGCGCACCCCGATGTTGCCAGATCAGACCTTGTTCGAGCTCGGTTTTCAATTGGTGATCCATCCAACCTATTTGCTCGGGGCGCTGACCTCGGGCCTTGAGCAGGGGCTTGCCCACCTAGTGGCGACAGGCACAGAAAATGAACAGGTCGCGCAATTCGATCGATTGAATCATTGGGTGGATTTTGAATCTATCTGGGCACTGGACGAGGAAGATTAAATGACGATTGGTATTGGCATGGGGCTTGGGCGATTTTCGTTAGACACAGGGCCAGATTATTTCAAGTGGATCCTGCAATGCGAGCAAGGTTCGGTTGATTCTATTTGGCAAACAGACCGTTTGATTTCAAAAGAACCCAACCTGGAAACCCTATCAACTATGGCGGCCATTGCGGGTGCGACAGACTCGATGCGGTTCGGGATGAATGTTGCGAGTATTGCGCTGAGGGACCCGTTGTTAACGGCAAAACAGTGCGCGACGATCGACTTTTTAAGTGGTGGGCGACTGTTGCCGGCTTTTGGGATTGGTAGTGCGCTCAGTCGGGATTACACCGCAACGGGCACGCCGACCCAGGGCCGCGGCAAGAAGGCGGATGAAGCACTCACCTTGTTACGCAGGCTTTGGACGGAGGATGAAGTGTCCTTTGAGGGGACCTTCTTTCACTATGATCGCGCGAGTATCTCCCCCAAACCGGCCAACGCCAAGATGCCGCTCTGGATTGGTGGGTCATCGGCTAAGGCCATCGAGCGCACGGCGCGAGTGGGTACGGGCTGGCTTGCGGGGATTGATACGCCCAGTCAAACCAAGAAAGTGATCACGGGAATCCGCGCGGCGCTACCCAAGTATCAACGCTCGATTGATGATGACCACTACGGCGCGACGTTTTCATTTCGGTTCGGTTCAACCGATGAACCGATCGCGCAGCAAGCTATGAAGGGCATCAGCGCGCGACTGAGTCAGGATCCGACAGACTATCTGGCCATTGGTTCAGCCGATGTCATTGCAGCGCGCATTCAGGCCTTTATCGATGCAGGTTGCTCGAAGTTCGTGCTCATTCCGATTGCCGAAGGCACGAAAGACCTGACGGCCCAAACTCAGCGACTAATAGAAGAAGTGATTCCTAGGTTTTGATCAACACTCGCTGGCAAGAAAGGCCCGGGTTCGTGCGGCGTCTTCCGCGTTTTCAGCGGCGATCGCCGCGGTGAAATCGGTCACGCCGATGGCTCGCAGCGCGGTGAGACGAGCGCGGACTTCGGTTTCATCGCCGACAATCGCTAAATCCCCAGGGCCCTTTAGGCCTTCTTTATCCAGCATGGCGCGATAAGACGGCAAGGTGCCGTAGATGGCCAAGCTCTGATCGATTCGGGCTCGCGTTTCAGCAACTTTGTCGGTCAGAAGAATTGGAAAGCCTGCAACGACCCGGGGGGTTTTGCGACCTGCTTTTTCAGCACTTTCATTGATCTTCGGAATGATGTGGGTCTCGAGTGTTTTCTCACCGGTCATCCAAGTGATGGTGCCATCCGCCATGGCGCCGGCCAGGTTCAGCATTATGGGGCCGAGGGCGGCAATCAGGGTGGGTACAACGGGCTGACCCGGGACCGTCAATCGAACGCCATTCACATTGTAATGTTCGCCAGCGAACTGCACGGTTTCACCTGCTAGCAGCGGCATTAAAACCGAGAGGTACTCGCGCATGTGCTGGGCTGGCTTGTCGTAAGAGAACCCGAACATATTTTCAATGACCACTTTATGGGATAAGCCGATGCCGAGATTAAATCGGTTGCCAGAAGCCGCGGCGGCGGTCAGCGCTTGCTGGGCTAAAGCGGTTGGGTGTCTAGGATAGGTTGGCGTGACGGCTGTGCCCAATTCGATGGTTTTGGTGGCCCGTCCAATAATAGATAAGGTTGAGATGGCATCGAGCCCAAAGATATTGGCCATCCAAATCGCTGAAAAACCTTCCGCTTCCGCTTTTTGAGCATCTTCGATAATGTCATCGAAGGATGTATCGGGCGAATCTGTTACCGCTGTCATTAAACCGATTTTCATTGAAAGTCCTTAGGCGCTGGTTCATTAAAAAACAGATGAACGCATAGGCCACTTTTAATTGCAAGTTTGATGCTCGGAAATGGCGGGCTGAAATGGGTGTTAAACTGCTGGCAGGAAAACGAGGAGTTGGGATCAATGCGGACCGGGGTCTTTTGGGATCAGTCGCGGCAGCAAGTGCTGGTCTATTGGCGGGGCCAACTGGTTGTCCAATATCCTTCGATGGCAGCCTTTGTGGCGGCCCATCTTGAACTGGTCAACGCGCTGGATGAGCGCCAGCAGCAGTTGCTGTTAGAGGAATATCAACCCTGATCGGGTGCTGGGGCGACTCGCATGAGTCCTTCCTGAATCACCGAGGCGACCCGTCGGCCACTTTGATCAAAAAAACTGCCGCGATTGAGTCCTCGGTTGCCAAAAGTGACGGGGGTGTCTTTCACGTACAGCAGCCAATCGGTGAGGTCGAGGTGATCATGAAACCAAAGGCTGTGATCGAGGCTGGCCATTTGGAGTCGGTCTCGGGGAATGTTGGGCCTGTGCGGTAGTGCGGACGTGCTAACCAAGCCCATATCCGACGCATAAGCTAGCAATTGCTGCTGGGTTGTGGCCTCGGGAATCGGCGCCAAAAACCGAATCCAAACCGCTTGACGGGTCTTGGCAATCGGTACTTGGTCAATGGGCACGACAGAGCGCATTTCAAACGGCCGCTCGCGGGTCATCCAAGCGCCATGAGGCCCCAAGTTGGTCATGCTCATGGCAACCTGGCGATCGTCTTCAAGGTCCTCCGGTGCGGGATAAGGCGGAATATCCATTTGGTGGTGTAGGCCCGATTCTTCAGTTTGAAATGAGGCATCCATACTGAAAATCGCTTGACCATTTTGAATGCCCATAATCCGCCGGGTACTAAAACTTTTACCATCTCGGATGCGTTCGACCTGAAAAATAACAGGAATGTTCACTTTTCCAGGCCTTAGAAAGTAGCCATGTAGCGAGTGGCAGGGTCGGTCAGCGATGGTGTGCTGGGCGGCGGATAAGGCTTGCGCCAAGACCTGCCCGCCGAACAAGCGTTCGCCAAGGGTTGCCTCGTTTTGGGCTCTAAAGAGGTCAAGGTCGAGTTGTTCAAGGGTTAATTTGTCGCGGAGCGCGACCGCGATGGCCTCGCTCATGCGGGTTTAATGCAAAGCTTGATCAGATCGTCTTCTACGATGACGGGATAGACCCGAATATCTTGCCAGGCCGGTGAGGCCATGACCTTGCCAGAACGCAGGCAAAACTCGGCGCCGTGGTAAGGGCAGGTGATGCAGTCATTCTCAATGGTGCCGCCTTCTAATCCCAGGGCGTCATGGCTGCAGTAATAGTCGATCGCAAAGTATTCGCCCGCGACATTACAGATCAGTATTTCTTGGTCGGGAAATTCAACCCGCAATTGTCCCCCCGACGGCACTTCGCTGATGTGCGCTGCAATGATGAACTCTGACGTCATAACCCTCTCTTTCAACATTTTTAAGGTCTGCGCCTTGGCGCCAACAGGTCGATTATTGACCTGAGTAAATTGCGTCTCCTGCCGAGGCATCGATCGCCGCAAGGCGGCTTGAGCTAACTGTGCAGCAGGCGACCGGTGCCGCCTTGATCACAGGCAGCAAGGTGCTGCAGTCGCTCGATCAATGCCGTTGATTAGGAGGCGTTTCTTAAATCCGGCAGCAAGTAGTTTTCAGTTTCCAGCTGGCTGCGGATAACTTTCTTATCAATTTTACCGGTCGAGGTGAGGGGTATTTCGTGTACGAAAATCACATCGTCGGGTAGCTGCCACTTCGCAAAAATCTCAGAGCAGTGGTCCAGAATTAAATCCTGAGTCACATTCGCACCTTCCAAGAGAATCACCAAGGCGACTGGACGTTCGTCCCATTTTGGGTGGGGTTGTGCAACCACTGCCGCTTGTCTAACGCCGGGTAAGGCGACGATATGGTTTTCTAGGTCTACCGATGAGATCCATTCGCCGCCTGACTTGATTAGATCTTTCGAGCGATCCGCGATGATGAGGTACTGCTCGCTGTCGATCTTGGCGACATCACCGGTGACTAACCAGCCATTATGGAATTTGTCGGGTTGCGGGTCGTTGTAGTATTCAGAACAGATCCACGGCCCTCGAATGAGGAGCTCTCCAACCGCTTCGCCGTCATGCGGTAGGGTTTCCCAGTTCTCATCAAAGATTTCAATTTCGAGCCCAGGACTGGCCAACCCCGCTTTGGCGATGTTGTCAAATTGCTGGTCCTCGCTGAGGGTCAGGTGCGAGCGTTTGGCGACTTTGCGTGACAAGGTACCAAGCGGGTTGGTTTCGGTCATGCCCCAGCCTTGGATCATTTCAATACCATGTTCTTGCCAGTACCAACGCATCATTGATACCGGCGGCGCTGAACCGCCGCAGGTGAGTCTCGACAGGCGTCGGGTATCGTATTTTCCTGGGTTGTTTTCAAGGACCGTTTTAACCCCTTGCCAGATGGTCGGCACACCCGCCGACAGGGTGACCTCTTCGTCACACATCAGTTGCAGCAGACGCTCTGCATCCATAAATCGGTGCGGCATGACTTGTTTGCAGCCCAGCATCGAGGCGGTGAAAGGCATGCCCCAACCCATCGCATGGAACATGGGCACAATGCCGCAGACCGCGTCGAGCGCCGACAGGTTCATCGAGTCGGTCATGGCTTGATTAATCGTGTGCAGGTAAGTCGAGCGGTGGGTGTACATCACCCCTTTGGGCTTACCGGTGGTGCCGCTGGTGTAACACAGACCCATGGGCGCATGTTCGTCCAGGTCAGGCCAGGCGAATTTGATCGGTTGGTCCTTGATGAAAACTTCATAATCCTCGGTTACGGCAAAGCTGGTTTCACCCCCTTCGCCATGACGACAAATGATGATCTTCTCAACCGTTGGCATCTTATCGAGCAAGGGTTCGAGCAGCGGCAAAAGGTCTTCGTCCGCAAAGATCACGCGATCGCCCGCGTGATTGATAATGTATTCTAGGTCCGCTGCACCCAGGCGAATATTCAACGTGTGCAGGACGGCGCCCATGGAGGGCACCGCTTGATAAAGTTCCAAATGACGATAATTGTTCCACATAAAACTTGCGACCTTGTCGCCTTCTTGAATGCCCATCGCGCTGAGGGCCCCAGCAACTTGATTGGCGCGCTCCCAAGTGGCTTTCAGCGTTTGGCGGTGGGTGCCGCTTGGCATCAAGGTGACCACCTCTTCATTGGGGTCAAGTTGGGCACCGCGGCCGAGAATTCGAGACATCAAGAGTTGGGTTCGCGACATGGTCATGATTGGGCGCTCCTTTTTTTAAGCTTCATTTACACGCATTTTTACAAACATTATGTTTTTACAAACATCAGTTTTACGCATTCTTATCGAACGTCTCAGCGCGTGGACGTCGAGGTTGTCAATATCGGACAAGACAAATGCTGATCGAGCATTCAGCCGCTTGTTGCTCAGGCGCTAAACGGACAAGGTCGTTGCTGTGCACGGTTTTCGGAGGGCAAGGATAGCCAATCTAAGCCCAAATTTATAGGGCTGTCGAGCCTTGAAAGCCAGTCCCAATCCTGCCAGAGTGCAGGCAGCCGAAGAGGTAATTTTGATTCAAAAAGACACGCAATTAACCGGGGCTAACCCGTTGCACTGGCTACAGATTGTTGCTTACTCGGCGCCGACCGTCGGCGTTGGCTATATGTATCTGTTGATTGGACTTTATATTATGAAGTTCTCAACGGATGTGCTGCTGATTTCCCCAGCGATCATGGGCACTATTTTTGGGATATCGAGGGTTTGGGATGCGATTTCGGACCCACTGGTGGGTTATGTCAGCGACCGAACCCACTCTAGCTTAGGGCGTCGTCGCAGTTGGCTGCTTTGGAGCATTGTGCCGGTTGCGGGCATGTTCATCATGGTGTTCTCGCCGCCCGCTAGCTTGCAGGGTACCGCATTGGTCATTTGGATGGCGATCGGGGTGATTGGATTTTATTCGGCAATGACCTTGTTTATGGTCCCGCATTTGTCCCTAGGCCCAGAGCTTAGCAACGATTACCACGAACGAAGCCGACTTTACGGCTTTCGGCATGCCGCCTATACCGTCGGGTCCATCATCGCCCTGATCAGCATGCAGCTTTTGATCGATGCCGAACAGGTCTCATCAGAAAAGGTTCGAGAAACTGCTTTTGAACTCAGCACCCTTGCCGGGCTGATCACCGCTGCTTTGATTACCTTTGCGGTGGTTAAGTTGCGAGAACGAAAGGATTACCAGGGCCGGGTAGGGCAGACGCCTTTTGGCGCGTTCAAAGATGTTTGGTCAAATCCCCATGCCCGCCTGGTTTTGGTTGTAACCTTTATTGAAAACATAGGCAGTGCCGTTATCGCCTTGCTGACCTTGTATATTTGTCAGTATGTTGTGGGTAAGCCAAGCCTCGCCCCGCTGATTATTTTGGCCTACATGGTGCCGTCGAGTTTGTCGGTACCGCTCTGGCTACCGCTTTCTAGGCGGTTTGGTAAAATTCGGCTTTGGATGTTTTCGATGATGCTGACGGGCCTGTCCTTTGGTGGCATGTTCGCGCTGCCTTTTATGGAGAGTATGACCGATCGAACGTGGCTTATTTTCATCTTGGCCTTTTTTGCCGGTCTGTCTGCTGGGTGTGGTGGCACCATTGCGCCCTCAGTGCAAAGTGACATCATTGATTTTGATGAATATAAAACGGGCGAGCGTAAAGAGGGCTCTTATTTTGCGGCCTTCAATTTTGTTCAAAAAAGTGCCATCGGCGTCATGATCTTAGTGACGGGTTGGGTGCTCGAGTTCAGCGGCTTTGTGCCGAACGAAGTTCAGACCTTCAGCGTGCAGCTCGCGATGGTGACGCTCTACGGGTTGTCGCCGCTCATTTGTTACACGCTGGGCACGTGGCTGTTCTCAAGGTTTTCATTAGATGCCACTGAGCATCAGCGTATTCGCGGATTGATCGACGCCCGTAACAAGGGCGCTTAGCCGCGCTTAGATCACAGGCCAAACTCATCGCAGCGAAAGGGTCATCATTGCCGTAAAGGGTGAGTCGCCACCGGCTGCGGGTCACTACAAACTTGTCTCAGCCGCAGGCTGTTT
>TARA_B110000091_G_scaffold22860_2_pt1 | contig 78811 bp, 70 predicted proteins | sample TARA_B110000091 | Tara Oceans TARA_B110000091 (sample SAMEA4397278) | marine metagenome | biome: Polar Biome; feature: [DCM] deep chlorophyll maximum layer (ENVO:01000326); material: water (ENVO:00002006), including particulate matter (ENVO:01000060) such as... | depth 35 m
AATAGCTATGTGAGTTGATGATTTTGTTTTTAATGCATTAGCAATAAAAAAATTATCTCCAACTTTTAAGCTCAAACTATAATTAGTTAGGTTATTTACATCAAATGATTTATCGATAAAGACATCCATGTTATTGCCAATTTCCTTCTGTTGTGGGGTTCGTTAAACTTCCAATTTTAATAAGAGCTTCTTCGTCGAAATTTTCAGGATAAATCCTCAAACCTTCAACGAAGGTTTTCTTTAATGTTTGAACTTCTAAAAAGAAAACATATCGACCGTTATTATTCCTGGTTTTCTTTGTTACCAATTCGAATTTTTGTGAAGAATAAGGTACTAATGGAAGTGAGTCAATTTGTACTATATGCTTTTCTCCAAATACTTTTTCTTCTATGGAGACATAAGTAGTATCCTTAATTGGACGATTATTTCTTATAGCATCGTTTACAGCTATGGTATCATTTTTATCCACTAGGTATTTAATTACGGCGATTGAATCAGACTGGATGAATTTCATCAAAGAATCCCATTCATTACAATATTCGCCTTTCGAAGCTAGATATTCAACCTGTACATCTCTAATGGTAAGTAGCTTTTCTCGAATTTCTATTTCCCTTTTTTCAAAAACATCTTTGAATTCAATATCGTCAGCCAAGCTGTAATATGAGGCTATCCCTAGCGCGATTGTAACTATTGAGAAAGCAGAAAACATAGAGTATTTAACAATTGTATCGTGCAGCGGGATTAATTGCAGCTCTAAAGCAATAAAAAATATTAGAATCCCAATAATACAGAGTCCAAAGATTATGAATCCATTTTTATCTTGTAGATTAACTTTTTGGATATTGATGTCTTTCGCTTTAACTTTTGAAATTGTATTTAAGTCATTTGGATTCCTAATTTGATTCGCAACAATTAATACATATTTATCTAAGGTTAATGTGTCTTTTGTTTTTTTCACCAAGCGATCTAGTTCATCTTTAGGCAATAAACCTATATCAAATTTACCTTCAATTTCTTCCACCTTTTCAAGTAGGTCGTTTTGGAATTTATTAATAAAAACTTGAACTTCTTTTGCTTTGATTTTGTCCCTTCCAAGCTCTGTTTTACTTTGAATAATAGCTAATGAATCGGCAATAGGTTTTGCATCTGCATAAAGCGCGTCTTTTTCAGATTGCGCTTTAGAAAGTGCGCCTATTTGAACTAAACTTTCGATATGGGGTATATACTGTGCTTCAATCGAATCACACATTGAGATGTAATAATCTTCTCCAACAAAGTAAGCTGTTTTATAACTCACTAGGGGTGTTATTATCGTGCCTAACCCTATTAGGAAAAGTAAACCGTAAATAATAGGCTTAAATATGCTGTCCAAATTCATAATCTTAATTTGTTGTTGCGATTAACGATACTAAATTACGATTATTTCATGTTAGAGTTTAATTTTCCAAAAGATAAATATCTAGTAACATATTCTTAAAACTTCAGCTTTCCATATTTTTGGAGAACAATTCATAATTAGAGTAGTACCTTTATTGGGTGCAGAAAAATCTGAGCCAATTATTCCCTTTTGAACCCACTAGTTTTCAGTCTCTTGCGTTGATAAAGTTGGAGAAGTTTACTTATTATAATGAGCGGAAGGCTCTGTTCGTTTTGAAAGGGTATGCTGGTACGGGTAAAACTACATTGATTTCAACTTATATTAATTGGGTTCCTCAAGTTGGATTAAAAACAGTTTTAGTAGCACCAACTGGTCGGGCGGCAAAAGTATTATCGAATTATTCCAATAAGTCTGCCTTTACAATACATAAACAAATTTACTACCAGGCTCATCAAGACGGTAATATTGTATTCACTGTGCAAAAAAACAAGTACACAAATACTATTTTTATTGTTGATGAGGCTTCTATGATTAGTAACGTAGGAACGATGGGAGGTTCCTTTATTTCTAAGGGAAGAACGCTTTTAGATGATTTGTTGGACTACGTTTATTCAGGTATAAACTGTCGATTGGTTATGGTTGGAGATACGGCTCAGTTACCTCCAGTTGGAAGCAATGAAAGCCCCGCATTGGATAGTATATACTTATCTACTCGATACCCAATTCAAGTTGGTGAGATTGAATTAAGTGAGGTGACAAGACAATCACAAGATTCAGGGATTTTGCATAATGCAACTATAATTCGAAATTTACTCAAAAACGACATTGATTTTTTCCCCAGATTTGAGGTCGATAATTTCGATGATATTCGAAAGTTAGGTGGCTATGAAATAGAAGAAGAGGTTTCTACTTGTTACAGTAATTCAGGAATTGAAAACACAGTAATCATTTGCCGGTCGAATAAACAAGCAAATAATTTTAACAAATACATTAAATACAGTGTTTTATATCAGGAAGATGAATTGAACGCTGGTGATTTATTAATGGTTGTTCGAAACAACTATTTTTGGTTGAGGTTAGAAACGGATATTGATTTCATTGCCAATGGTGATATGGCAGAAGTACTTAGAGTTATAAGTTATGAGGAGAAATTTGGTTTTCGATTTGCAAATGTTTCGATTCGTTTACTTGATTTTAAGAGAGAAGTAGAGTTTGAAATAAAATTACTCTTAGATACATTAATGGCTGAGACACCTTCGTTGGCTAAAGATGACGGTCGAAGATTGTATGAAGAGGTGTGGAATAGTTATCCTGACATAAGAGATAAAAGAAAACGACAAAAAGCAGTTAAGGATGATCCTTACTTTAATGCTTTGCAAGTTAAGTTTGGCTATGCAATCACATGTCATAAGTCTCAAGGAGGGCAATGGGAGAACGTTTTTGTTGATCAAGGCTATCTAACAGATGAAATGATCGATCGGGAATACATTCGTTGGTTATACACTGCAATAACAAGAGCAACTGAGAAGTTATATTTAACAAACTTTCACGACAAGTTCTTTAGTGCCGATTAATTTTTGATAAAGCCAAAATCAATGTGGTAATGATCATCATGCATGTTATCGATCATTGGCTGAAGGTATTTTGCGAAATAGATATTACTTTTCTTAAGAAGTTTCCCTGATTTGGTTTTAAATAAATCATCTTTTAAGTTAATCTTTAGCAATACCTTCTTAACAAACATATTTCTTTTTCGAGCAGCAACTTCCAAGGCTAGAATATGTTGAGCCATAATTTCAAAATCTATTTCTATTTTTTTATTTCGTAATAATCTGCCATTTGTATCAAACTTCATAGCATAATGCCGCAATCCGTAACTGTGATCTCTAGTAAATGGCCGTTTGTTTTTTAGTAGCGGGGAACCAAAATCAATAGAAGTTCCATTTTGATGTGTTCTATGTGGCCACATTTCACCGCCTTTTTTATTAGAACATTCCATAATTAAGAATTTTCTTTTGGGATGTTTTACTTCGCACTCCTTGTAAGCATCAAGAGTTATATCAAGTACTTTAGAATGTACCCAAGCCCTATTGAATAAAATATAGCTTAAAAATGAGAAGTATTTATAATTGTCTTTTTTTCTTGAAAATCGTCTTCCGTTAACCAGTTTTCCTTTTTTAACGGAACCTTCCGATTTGCTTTTTCCATTCCCTTTTGGTGTAGAAGAGCATGCGGTGGTGACACTTATTAAAAGAATTAAAACGAGTTTTCTCAATGAAAAAGGGTTTTAGTTTAACTTACCTCCAAATTCTATAACGCAGTTCTGGCGGTGTTTTTTGTGCGGTTGAATGGAAGTTGATGCGTATATGAATGTGCTACTTAGAATGTTTTTTCTGTGACCAACATCTTTGATTCCATCATCAATCAAAAGATCGATTACAATTTCTTTAGCATCAGGAGACCCGTAATGAATGTTCTCACCTACATAGGAGTATATTTTAATTAGCTTCTTTGTCCTTTTTGTGTAGTTTTTAAAACCAACAGATTGATGACCTACTTTTCCTGCTTTACCTGTAGTTTTGCTGTGATGTTTAGCAAAAAGGTGTAAGTCCTGTTGATGATTTAAGGGTAGGAGAGGTGTTTGCTTTGTAAGGTCTCTTTTGAGACTTTTAATGTATTTTTTACTGTAAGATGTATGCTTCTTTAAATAGGGACTTAATGTGGTTTTTAGAAATTTTTGAGGATTTATTCGTACAAGGTTAATATAGTAAATCACGTCTTTTTCAGTTTGAGTTAACCCCGATTCCTTTAGGTTAACAAGTGCTGTTTTCTTTTCTTCGTCAGTCCAATTTGTTGCCGAAAACAGGAAAATGGAAATTAGTAAAACCTTTAGCATGTTAGGAGAACGAATTATCTTTTCTTTTTATTGAGTAGAAGCAGTGTTTTTTTTGCTTTTTCTTTATTTAAGAATAATAAAAAGAACATAAGAAGGAAAGGAATAGCAGGGATTTTGTATCGAACTAAACTTCCCATTATTGGAGTTACCATTCCTATTATGGTTAATAAACCAAATGCAAACATGATGAAAAAGTATCCAATTTTGTTAAAGTTTTTTTTCTGACCATACCAAATGCAAAAACCTATAAATGCAAAAACCATTATGTTTTCGATCGCATTTGGCAATATAACAATAGAGTAAACCTCCCAAGGAAACGGTCTGCTAACTGCATTAAAAAATCCAAGCATGAAATACTTTAAAAAACTAATAGGAGTTTCTTCTAATTGTCCTGTTCCAATTAAACTTTTTGCTTTCACTTTTTCTGCAAGTCCTAAAAAGGCAGACCTTTTCCACTTGAGTACCGAGAAGAAACTCCATCTAAAACTATGTTCATGTTTAAGTACTGCAGCTAGAAAGTAAACACCAAAATTGATAATCATTTTTATAATTGGATGAGGCCCTTTGTTGTGTAATATCCAAAGGTATCCAGTTATTGCCGGAATAAGTGTTAAACCTACGTAGAACTTTATGTGAAATAAGCACAGAAAACAAAAGCCAAGTAATAAGTAATGCTGCCAGTAGGCTCTTTTTGTAAATATCTTATTAAGGATATTTAATGTAATTCCGAAAAAAAATAACAACGGACCTTCTTTAAGTATTGCGCTACTCCAAAAAACTAACGATGGTAAAAAGAATAATATCAGTCCCAGCCAAATCTTTTTACCCGAAAAGTAACGGTGAAATGCTTTATATATAAATGTGATTCCGTAAAAAGAAGCAAAAGAAAAGAATAATAAATGAACGTAATAGTTACCGAAAGAAATCCACCTGAGTAAGGCGTTAATTCTGATTACAGTTCGGTTGTCATTATAGAAGGTGTTTCGTTCTTCCGGAAACCAATTATTCATGGCATCTAAATATGGCAGCAAATCTTTGCCGCCATCGATACCGAAGAGTATTCGGAAGTATTTAATTGGACTCTCAAAAAATACACGGTGAAGATGATAACTATCATCAAAGTAGCGATATGTATCGGCTTCTTGTCGAACATCGTAATAATAAGTATACACGAAAGTTAGCGCTAAGCCTGCAATGATTTTTAGTACAAAAGCACTAAGTAGAAATTTCCGAGATAAACCTTGAAGGTTGAAGAAATTCCATTTATAAACCCCCCAAGAGAAATATAGAAATAAAAATATGGGAAGTACTGCAAACATGACCTTAAAGGTAATAATAAGAATTTATGAAGCAACAAAAAAAGGTCATATGCAAAAAGCAAATGACCTTCAAATATCTAATGCCTTCAAATTATTTCTTGAAAGTCATTTTTTCCTTAATTCTAGCAGATTTACCAGTTCTATCACGTAAATAGAAAATTCTAGCTCTTCTTACTTTACCTCTTTTGTTTACCTCAATCTTATTTAAGAATGGAGAACCTAAAGGGAAAATTCTTTCAACACCTACACCTCCACTTACTTTTCTAATAGTAAAAGTTTCTGTAGCTCCTGAACCTCTTCTCTGTAAAACAGTACCTTGGAAGAACTGTGTTCTTTCCTTTTCACCTTCTTTAATGGTGTAATATACTGTTATTGTGTCTCCAGCTCCGAATTCTGGCCACTCTTTCAAGTCAACTAATTCGTTTGATATAGTTTTTAATAAATCCATTGTCAATCTTTCTTGGTGATAAACTATTTCCCAAAAATGGGAGTGCAATATTACAAAAAAAAATTAATGAAACACGAATGAATTTAATAAATCTTAAAAGATGATAAAACTTTTATGATATTCTTTCGTAAAACGATTGTCTTCTTTACTATTGTATTGAAGTTAGTGATTTATTTATATGGGTAGAAAGATACTTTAGTGCGCAAAATAAGTTTAAAATATTTTGTAATTTTTATTTTTTGCTTGTCGGCATCTTTGTCGTCGAGCAATTTGCATGCTCAAAAGTCTGACCCAAATTTAAAAGCCCAAATTAAAGCAAGAAAGGAAGAATTAAAAGCGAAACGAAAAGCTAAAGATATTGAGCGTAAGAGAGATGACTTAGAGTATCGTAAACTACTTCAGCAAAAAGAAAAGGCAAAGAAATATCGACAACAGCAACTTAAGAAAGAAGCTGGCTTAGCAAAGAAGTATAGAGAAGAGCAAGAAGTTAAAAGGCAAATAGACCTTTTAAATCAAAAAAAGGAAGAGCGTTCCAAGCAACAAAAGATAGCAGAGGAACAAGCAGAGGAACAAAAACGACTGGCTGAAGAAGCTAAAGAAGTTTTGCGCGAGAAAGCAAAAGAGCAAAAGCGGCTTGAAAATGAGATCAATGCCCAAAAGGAATTAAATGCTTTAGAGAAGAGGTTTAAAGATGAGCAGGAGAAAGCAGATGAAATTGCTATTCAAAAGAAAAAAGCACTACAGGAAAAAGAAAAGGCAATTCAAAAAGAACAAGATGATTTAGAAAAGAAAGCCACATTAGCTAAAAAGAAAATTGAGCAATACGATAAAACTAAAAATAATGCTCAAGTAGAAGTTGACGAAATAGACTTAAAAAATAGTAAGGAAAAATCAACTAATGAAGCTCAAACAGAAGCTCAAAAGAAAATAAAGAAAATTAAAGAGCAACGTGCTTCCGCTAAGGTTAAGGTGGAAATGCGCACTAAAAAGGAGTTGCAAAAGAAACAACTTTTAGATTTAAGAAAAAGAACAGAGCAAGCAATTCAAAATAGAAAGAGGTTAAAGGATGCAGCGAACAAACGAAAAAAATATGATCGAGAACGATTTAAAAAGGAGTTAGTAAAGATTAAAAGAGAAATAGAGAATAGGAGAGATATAGATGGTTTTAAAAGGAAAGCGCTATCTAAGGAGCAAGAATTAAAACAAAAGTATCAGGATAAAATAAACAAAAAGAATGCAGACCAAAACTCCATTTTAACAGCTAAAGAACAAGCTGCGGCTTCCATAAAAGCAAAAGTGGATGAGGCTGCTCGTAAAAGAGCTGAAATTCAGAACAAATTAGAAACGGAAAGAAATAGTGAATTAGTAAAAGAAGCTAAAAAGCTCGCTAATGCTGAGCGTTTATTGGCTGAAGAACAGAAAAAAGATTCTGATCGTCAGCGAAAAGAAGATGAAGCTTTGATAAAGAAGCTCAACAAATTTAAAAATATTGAGACCGCAAAAAAAGTAAAATCTCAAGAAAAGAAAAATGCTAAATTGGCAAAACAAGCCGAAATAGCAAAGGAAAAAGCTGCAGAGGCCAAGAAAAAAGCTGCTTTTGAGGAGGCCCAAAAGATTGCTTTTCAAAAGCGAGAAGAAGAAAAGAAAAAACAAGCTCAGGAAAGAGCTGTAATTGCTTCGGAAAAAGCAAGGAAAGATGCTGAGTTTGCGGATAGAATGAAAAAACGTGCTGAGAAAGTTGAAGGGCTAAAAGCGGAAGCTGATAAATTAAAACGTGCGATAAAGAAGAAAAAAGCAGAAGGAAAAGCCAATAGAGATAAGTTAAATAAAGAGTTCTCATTAGGGAAAGATTCTTTAAACATCGCGAAAAAACAAGAAGTATCAAAAGATCAAATTGACGAAAGAGAAAGGAAGGAAGGGAGCGAGTTTTTAACAAGAGAGCAAAAGAAAAAACTTGAGCAAGAAGAATTAGTGCGTAAAAACAAAAAGTTAGAACGTGAGAAGGCATTAGAAATTCAAAAACTTGCGAATAAAGAAATTCAAAAACATCAAAAAGAATTAGAGAAAAAGGAAAGTGCTTATGCCGATTATCAGCTGAAGATGGAAGAGAAAGTAAATGCTTCTAAAGAAAACTTAAAGTTGGTTAAGGAAGCGGAAGCAAAGGCGGAGAAGTTGGAAAAAGAAAAGTTAACCGAAAAGAGAAAGCAATTATTAGAAAAAGAAAGTGAAGCGCAGAGGCGGAAAGCAGTTATAGACAAAAGAATTGCTGATAAACTAAAATTTAAAGATGAGTTAGCCAATAAGAAGGAGACTTTAAGGCTAAAAGTTCAAGCTGAAAACGATTCTTTAGATCAGGTTGATTTCCTGAATAAACAACAAAAGGATTCTTTATTTGCCGTAAATAAATTGGAAAAAGCAAAGGAATTGGCTAGGAAACTTGAAGAAAAGGCAAAGATTAAAGCGTTGCTTATCGAGGAAAAGCGTAAAATAATCAAGGAGAAAGAAGCTCAGATAGAGGAAATAGCCAAAATTAATAGTCCGTTAGAGGAGAAGAAAAAGGCTTTGAAAGAGTTGTCCAGTAAGGATAAAGAGAAGAAAAGAGCAGAAAAGGTGATAGCTGTTAATATTGCTGAAAAATCTGAGAAGGAAAAACGTATTGGAGGGGCTGAAGTTAAAACATTGGATGTTGCTGTCTCGGAACCTGAAAAAGCGAAAACGGCTTTAGAATTGGAAAAGCAAAAAATAGCAAAAAGGGAAATAAAACGAAAGAAAGAGCAAGGGGAAATACTAAAGCAAGCGGAAATCAAAAAAGATAAAGGATTAGATCTAGCTCAAATAGATCAGTTGAAACGGCTTGCCAACAAAAGAGCTGAAGAAAAAAAAGAAGCTCAAAAGGCAAAGCGGAAAGCGCTTAAAAATCAACAAAAAGAATTAAAAAGAGGAGCTAAGAAGAGAGATGCTCAAATGATTGCCGATGCGAATAAAAGTAATGATGAAAGGGTAGATAATGTAAAAGAAAAGGTAGTTAAAGCGGCTGTTAGTGATCAGGTGAAAAAAGAAGATCGAGTTGCTGAAAAAAAAGAATCTAAGTATGATGAGTTTACTTCCGAATTAGCAAAGAATAATGCTCAGATTGAGGAGAAAGAAAATAAAAAAACAGCAAAAGAGGCTCAAAAACTAAAGAGTCTTCAAGAAAAGGATGCGATTCGTAGAGCAAAATTAAAAGCGCGATTAAAGTTAAATGAAAATATACCGGAGAATGAGACTTTCAAAGCAAAGGTGATTCGTGAATTTAATGAGGGGAAAGCCATAACGGGACGAAAGAAAAAGCAAAAAGAATTCCTTATTAAGGAGTACCAAAAAGAGGTTAAAAAGAAATTACAAGAACAGGTTAAGTTGGCTGAAAAGAAGCTGGCTGAGGCAGAGGAAAATGCTGCAATTCAAAAGAAGAACGTAAAAGGTTCTACTTCTTCTAGGAACCAAATGTATTTATATTCTAAAAAGATTAAAGAATTAGAAGCTCAGTTGAAAGTTGAGCAGGAGTCTAAGGCTTTAGTTGAAGGTGGGTTAAATGAACTAAACGAATCTGGATTAACGGGGAATAATGTTGAGGTAGAACGGAATGAAAAAGAGACGACAATTAAAGCCCGTGAGCTTAAAATAAAAGAGATTAATGAAGAGCTAGATCGATTACGAGGGTTACATAAAAGAGCGAAAAATAAATATTACGCAAGTAAGGCTAAGCAGAAAGCTAAAAAAGATGAGGATTTAGAAAACGTAAAAGAAAAGCTAGAAGCGGCTAAGCTTCAGCGTGATTTTGCTAAGTTGGAAACACCAGAACAACGAAATATCAGACTTAAAATTGAAGGTAAAAAACGAAAGCTATTAGCCAAAAAGCGAAAGCAAAGGTTAAAATTAGAACGTAAGAAAGCAAAATTAGAAGCGCAAAAAAGGGAGTTTAAAATAGCAGAGAAAGAAGCTATTATTAGTAAAAAAGTCGAGTTAATCAGAAAAACACAAAGAAGACAAGACTTAATTTTAAAAGATAAAGCTCAAGCGGAATTAAAAGCAGAAAATGAAACGGCAGCTTTTAGAAAAGACAGTATTCGTAATGTAAATAAACTTTTGGTAGATAAGTTAAAGCGTGAAAAGGCTCAGAAGCAAAGAATTGACGAGTTAATAAAACTAGAGGATAGAGCTAGAATTGATGCTAAATTATCGAGTGAAGCTTTATCTAAAGATGTGAAAAATAAATTACTCAAAGAACGTGAAAGGCTAAGTGGAGAACTCGATAAAATTGAAATGGAAAGGAATGCTGAATTAAAGAAAAAAAATAGAGCGAAAATAAAGAAAAAAACACGAACTGGTAAGGGGGATAAGGCAAGCATTGCTAGAGATTCATTAAAACGTATTTTAAACAAAAAGTCAGAAGTTGAATGGCAAAAAATCGCAAATAAAGAAAAGGAGTTAGCTGCAAAAAATAAAGCTAAAAAACAAGCCTTAAAGCAAGTAAAGCAAGCTATTACTGATAAGCAAAAAGTAAAGGAAGAGGTGACAGAAGACGAGAAATTAAAACTCGAAAAGCAAAAATATCTTAAGGAGAAAAAGAGGTTAGAAGAAACTTTAAACGCTGAAAACAAGAAGCTAGATACTAAAGATAAAATGTTAGATGTTACCTACGCATTAAAAATGAAAGACCTTAAAAAGAAAGCAAAGCTTAAGGGAATTCGAGCGAAAGCTAAAAAGCATGAAAAAGAAGAGAAGCTTAAGAGTAATGCCTTAAATAGTAAAAAGTTAAGTAAGGATGAAATAAGAATCATGGAATTACGGGAGGAGATTAAGCTACTTGGGAAAGATATTGGAAGTACACGAGACGGTCTGGACGGTGCTAAAAATGAACTAAAAGCCATAAAGGAAAAAGGTGATGTTGGAGATGCAATTAAAGAGAACGTCTTGAATAGAAGAGTCTCTAAATATTCAGCTGAGGTGAAGACATTGTTAGAAGATTTAAAGCGTAAACAAGAAGAGTTAGATAAATTAATTGGAGGAAAGAATAACAAAGGAGCTGTTGCCAGTAAAGAAAAAACCGAAGATCTATTAAGAAAATTTCAGGCGTCTGAAAAGCGCAAGGAACTGCTTGAGAAGCGAAAGCAAAGAGTGAAAAACGCAGCTTTAAAAGCAACAGCAGCTAAAGTTCAAACTGAACAAGTTAGAAATGATCGTGAAGATAGATTAGATAGAATAGCAAAGGCGCAAGAGGATGAGTTAAGAGATGAAATAAAGGCGGCAAAAGAGGCGCGTAAAAAGAAGAGAAAAGAATTTTTAAAACAGCAAGAAAGAATAGAAGCTGAATTGAATGCATTGGCTGATAAAGAGGCATTGGAAGAAGGTTTAGAAAGAGAAGTACAAGGTAGAAAAGAAGATCTTGAGCGTATTCAATCTAAACTTTTAAAGAAATTAAATAAGATAGATCAAAAAGAAAAAGATGATAAGGAATTTGAAGCTTTAGTTTTTGAAGAATTAAATGAAAAGAAGGAAACCGATGAGAAAAGAAGAAGGGAGCAACGTTATTTAGAAAAGAAAAAAATAGAGAACCAGGAGAAAGCTAAAATTGTAAAGAATAAAAAGAAGAATACTGATGATGAAGTCTATTTTAATGCTGAAGCTCAGAAAAGAAAAACTTACACGGACAGTATTCGTAAAATAAATGCTGTATCACTGGATGAGTGGACTCGTTTATCATTAGATGCTCGTGAAAAGAAAGAGAATAAGAAAAAAGATAAGAAAAAGGATGAATTAGCAAAAGAGTTGAGGCGACGCGAGTTGAAAGATCAGCGTAAAGTTGATGCGTTAAAAAGAAAAGAATTAGATGCAGCTAATATTGAATTAGCTGTGGAGTTAAAGCGAAAAGCTGCATTGGATAGAAAAATAAATGCAGCAAAAAGAACAGTAGAAGCATTAGCTATACGAAAGGAAGCTAAAGCGTTATTAGAGGCTAAATTATCTGGTCAAAGAAACTTTGAAGAACGCTTAAGGGATTCTTTAAAGTTTGAAGCTCAAAAATTAGCTGAAAGATTAGTGCCTATTAAAGCTGGGATTGAAACGATAGAGCGTAGTAAAATTGACTTAGAGGGTGATGTTTTGGACTTAAAGAGTAAGGAACTTCCGATTTTACAACAATACCTTATAACCAATCAAAAAGCAAAAAGTTTAAAGTATCAGAGTGAGCAATTAACACATATTGATAAAATAGAAATAAGAGCAAAAGGCACTAAGGTTGAAAAAGAAGCTTTAGAAATTAAGTTAAAAGTTAAGCAAAACTATCTGCTAAGATTAGATAAAGAGCGCCAATTGAATATTTATCGTCAAAAATTAGCAGTATTACAAAAGCGATTAGAAAACCTAGACACTACAAAGGTTGATGACAAGGAAGTAAATAAAGTATTGTTAATTCAATATGGTCAAATTGAAAAAGCTATGGCTTCTGTGAAAATAGAGATGGAGGGTATTTCTAGTGAGATCATTACAAAAGAAAATGCATACAATGCCGATATTCAATTAGCTCAAAATGAAAGAATAAAATTTGGAGAAGAGGAGAATAAAAAAAATGGAAGCAAATTAAAAGCGACAGAGTTGGCCGTTGAAATTGAAAAATTAAAAGCACTTTATAAAAATTCTAACACAGGAAGTAAGCAAGCAGATATTTTAAAGGAAATAGAAGCTTTTCAACGTCAATTACCTGAAGGGATTCACGAAGAGATTTTATACGAAAATAATAGGACGATTAAGAAGTACATCGTGAGTAAAGATGGGAATGTTGATATCTTCAAAATGGTAATGTACAGTTGGGGAACAACTTATTACTTTAAAAATAAAGTAGCGATTACTAAAATGAGGTTTGATATTGAAACAAAGTATTGATTTACGTCGTGCTATATGATTTGTATAGGAATCGATCTAAAGTAAGATCTATGAAAAATCGAGTCATATTTATCATTAATTGTTTTTGCATTTACCTCTTACGAATAAGCCAACACTTATAAAATCGAGCGAATAGAGTGTTTTTTAGACATTTTCTAAAATCGAATTAAATTTTCGTTAGAATTTTTTTATCAATCAAGGTTCAGTAATCGAAATAAGAATTGTGGTAAGTTATAATATCTCTGTTGTCGATTATAAAATTAATATAAACGGAGGCGAAGATGTTGTTTTACAAAAAAAACTATTTCACTTAACCTTGTTGTCCAATTTATATTTTACTTTCTTAACAAGCTTTCCATTCTTGTCATAAAACTTAGAATAACCTTCCTTTCTACCATTTTGGTAATTGATTTTACTCTGTACATTTCCATTGCTATAAAAAGTAGTGAAAAGTCCAGATAGCCTCCCGTTTGAGTAATTTATTTTTTGAAAAGGTATGTCTGTCCCATCAAAATAAACAGTCCATAAACCATTCTTTACCGATTTCTTTAACTCTTGTCTAAACTCTCTTAAGGCGTCTCTTTTGAACCGAACTGTATCTTGTTCAGTCTTCACAAGCTTGTATTGCCCTTTTTCCCTAATGAATAATCCTTGATCATGATAAACTTCATAAGAACCATCTAAAAGCCCATTGTTATAAGTGCTTTTAATTCCAGATCTTCCGTTTGTATAAAACTTAGTGTAAGTACCATGTTTAATACCAAGGCTATAGTTTGCTATGAATTTCTGGTTTCCGTTGTCATAAAACCCTTCCCATTTTTCATCCATAACACCCATAGAGAAACGACCTTTTTCATTCACTTTTCCACTTGAGTACCATGAAGTCCAAATTCCATTTTCTTTGTCGTCTTTGAATTTACCTTCATGATCCTTTTGTCCACTTTCAAAATAAATAGACCATAAACCATTTCTTTTGTCTTTTTTAAAATGTGCAATCCTTAACTTTTCCCCTGATTTATATAAGTATTTCCATTTCCCATCTTTAAGCCCTTTTTTGTAAAAAGCGGTATGCTCAGTTTTTTCAGTTCCAGGAAAATTATACTTCCACTTCCCCTCCCTTAAGCCATTCTTGAAGTTTCCTTTAATTCTAATTTGTCCTTTATTGTACCAAATCCAAGTACTATCTTCTGTACCCATTTTGAAATGTCCTTCACTTTCTTTAGTACCATCTAGATTGTAAGCAAACCATTTCCCATTTTCAATTCCATCTATGTATTGAGTACTGTCCTTAATTTGACCGTTGGTATAGAATACACGATGTTTTCCACTTTTCTTACCTTGATTAAATTCACTTTTATACCAAAGGTTTCCGTTTTCATACCATTTTGTTATTTCGCCATGCACTTTTCCGTTTAAGTAGATCAATTTACCTTTTGGTGCGCCATTGTCATAAAACTCCATTAATTCCCCTTTTCCTTCAGATACTGTTTGATAACCTTTTTTATCCCAAGCGTTTAATACGCTATCATATCCATTCGTGAAATATGCTTCTTTGAATTTTTCACCGGTCACATACCAGTAAGTAAATGAGCTGTCTTTTTTTTCTTTTTTATAAAATCCTTCCCATTCTTTTATCCCGTTTTCGAAGTAAGATATCCATTTACCTGTTCTTAAATCGCTACTGTAATCACCTTGTAATTTTATGTTTTTATTAGAGTACCAACTGGCGTATTTTCCATTTCTTTTTCCAGCTTTAAATATTCCTTCATCTTTTTTGTCTCCATTTTTATAATAATAAGATACAACACCGTGCAATCGTCCAACATTGTAATTCGCAACTTGTTTTAGATTTCCGTTTTGGTACCAGAAAGTCCATTTGCCATGTTCTTTCCCATTAATGTACTTTCCTTCCGCTTCTTTTTTTCCATTAGGGTACTTGTTTATAATATACTCTGTTGCAGATTGCTCGTTAGTTTGGGATTGTCCAAAAAGAGAAAAGCTTAAAATTGAAAAGGTGATTAAGTATATAAGTTTCATAGAATTCAAGTTATGGTACCAAAATAACTCGAATTATCCTGAATAGTCACTTTGTATTCGTTAAATTTTTAACAGTTTAAATTGGATAGAGCTGCAGAAGCTGTAAAAACCTGATATTTATCAGGTTTGATCGTAAACTATCTCCTTTGTTTTTTATTGATTTACGTTAAAGCGCAGCGTGGGATCTTTAAGTATTTACTTACAGTTTCCTCAGTCGTACCTCCTTCTGAATGACGTGCGTTGTTTTTTTAATTTCCGTAATCCAGAGCGCAGCGTGGTTTTTTTTGTTACGAAACAGATGTGTTTACTTATGATAATAAAAATCATGAGGAACTTATACTGTATATTGTTAATTTTTATTTCCGGTTGCATTTCCGCTCAAACCGTTTCGCCAACTCTTTTAGACGGTGTTTATATTCGAGAGAATAATTTCCAAAAAAAGCCTATGGCTTACAATTTTGAAAGTGAAGCTAAGCTTATGTGGAGTAAAAGGGTTTGGAGAGTATTGGATTTAAGAGAAAAGATTAATCATCCATTTTATTACCCAATACAACCCACTCGAAGTATGCGGAATTTAGTAACCGTGATTCGCGAAAGTTTGTGTGCTAGAGAATTATCTGCATATGATGTAATGAGTGATGAGTTTTTGTATTTACAAAATTCGGGAGAAGCATGTAAATTGGGCGAAAAAGTAGACACAATTTTTCAGCCCGATGAAAATGGAAACCTAGTGCCAATTCCTATAAATGATCCTTTTCCAACCGAAAACGTTCGTCGATTTAGAATAAAAGAAGATTGGTTTTTTGATAACTCAAGAGGAGTGATGGAAGCTCGAGTGATTGGGATTTGTCCAATAGAAGAAGCTTTTGATGAGTTAGGGGAATATAAAGGAGAGCGTCCTTTGTACTGGATTTACATGCCAGAGTTAAGACATATAATAGCTAATGCTCCTGCACCTAATCCACATAATGATGCAGAAAGAAGAACGTATGATGATTTGTTTAATAAAAGACATTTTAGTAGTTATATATATCAGGAATCGAATGTTTACGGACGAAAAATATCTGATTATAAACAAGATTTAGCCTTGTTATTAGAAGGGAAAAAGATAGAACATAAAATATTTACCTTTGAGCAGGATTTGTGGGAATATTAAAGAATTAAGGTTCTTCGTGATTATGACACAAGCTTTCATTACTAATATTTGTAAAATATAGTTTTTACAAGGGGTTAGGCATTGAAAAATTTCTTCAATTCAAAAAATATAGGCATATTTGCAACCTAATTTTTAAGAATATGGCGAAGAAATTAATTTCAAAACCACATCCGTGGCACGGGATTCCAATTGGAAAAGACGCACCTAATAAAGTAACTGCATTTATTGAGATGGTACCATCCGATACTTGTAAGTACGAAATAGATAAAGAAACTGGATATTTGATGATTGATCGTCCTCAAAAATTCTCTAATATAATTCCTGCTTTATATGGATTTGTTCCAAAAACTTATTGTGGTCCAAAAACAGCAAAGTTTTGTAGCGAAAAAATTAACAGAGAAGTTGCAGGTGATTGTGATCCATTAGACATTTGTGTTTTTACTGAAAGAGAAATTACGCACGGAAATATTTTAGTTGAAGCTAAAGTTATTGGTGGAATGAGAATGATTGATGGTGGTGAGGCAGATGATAAAATTATCGCAGTTTTAGCTCAGGATGAGGTTTATGACTTTGATGATATAAAAGATGCTCCATTAAGATTAATTAATAGATTAAAGCATTACTTTTTAACATACAAGCAGATTCCAGGTGAAGAAGCTCCTAAATGTGAGATTACACATGTTTATGGTGCTGAAGAGGCTAAGAAAGTTATTGAGTTAAGTGTTGAAGATTATAAGGATTTATATCCAGACGACTAATTCATTCAATAATATTATAACCGCTTAGAGAAATCTAAGCGGTTTTTTTTTGTTTTTTTAAGATAGATCTGAAAACTATATAAAGCTATAGTTTACGAATGGAAGTGTAATCTGACGTTGGAATATAGGATTCATTAAAGGAGGTGAGAAATCGTTTAAATAGTAATTAAAAGAGGGTACGTTTAATAAAAATACTCTCCTTCTATTGATTAATTAGATTTCTTTTTGATGTTCTCAGATCGTCCTTTTCTAAATACTTTATTACTTACATGTTCACCTTTACGAAGTTTTTTTTGTTCTTCTTCAGATAGTTGGACAACTGATTTACATTCTTCAGAACAAGTGTTAAGCATTTCTTTTTTACAGGAGTCACATTGAATAAAAAGTAAGTGGCAACCCTTATTTAAACAGTTTTCATGCGTGTCGGCTGGTTGGCCACATTGATGACACTTAGAAACCACATCTTCAGAAATTCTTTCCGCTCTTCTTTCATCAAAAACAAAGTTTTTACCTAAGAACTTGTTCTCCAATTTATCTTCCTTAACTTGACGAGTGTACTCAATAATTCCACCTTCTAATTGATAAACATTTTTAAAACCCTTGTGCTTGTAATAAGCACTCGCTTTTTCACAACGAATACCACCAGTACAATACATTACTAAGTTTTTATCTTCTTTGTGTTCTTTTAAGTCCTCTTCAATAACGTCCAGAGAATCTCTAAATGTATCAACGTCAGGTGTGACTGCGTTCTTAAAATGGCCAATTTCACTTTCGTAATGATTTCTCATATCCACTAAAACAGTGTTTTCGTCTTCTAGGATGTCATTAAAATCTTTTGCCTTTAAATGCACACCAATATCTGTAACATCAAATGAATTGTCTTCCAATCCATCAGCTACAATCTTATCTCTTACTTTAATTTTATTTTTCAGGAACGAAAATGAATCTTGCTCAATAGCAACATTTAATCTTATTCCATTCATAAAATCATAAGTATATAAATGCGCTCTAAATGCCTCGAATTTTTTAGCAGGAAGTGAGAGTTGGGCATTAATCCCTTCGGTAGCTACATAAGTTCTGCCTAAAACGTCATGTTTATCCCACTCAATAAATAATTCATCTCTAAAAGTTTGAGGGTCTTTAAGGTGCGCATATTGATAAAAAGAAAGTGTTAACCGGTCCTCTCCGGCATCGGTAATTAATTTCCTTCTTTCTTCAGCGCTTAAGGTATTGTACAGTTGCATGCTATATCAATTTTAAGTTCGAACGTTAAAGATACACGATTTTGATAAATGCGTTTTTAAAAAACACCATTTCTAATGGTTTTACTGCCATTTATCATTTTAATTTAAACTTTAAACTATTTTCTTTGTAATCGAACATTAAATTCTTTTCCTTTAGGTATGCTTTTAAGATTAGCTTGGAGAAATATATGGCGTAATAAAAGGCGAACATTGATTACGCTAGGTATGATACAGTTTGCTGTTGTACTAGCAACTTTAATGGCAACCATCCGCGATGGAATAATGGATATTCAAGTGGAGAATGTAGTTGGTGGTTATCAAGGATATGCCGCAATTAATGATACGGGGTATGTTGAAGAACCCTCAATAGATTATATAGTTCCTTATAATGATTCTGTTCAATCGTTTTTAAAAAGTCAAAACCTTATAAAGTCTTACTCTCCCCGGATTATAGGTGGAGGGATAATTACACGCGGTGAAAAATTTAAAATAGGCAGAATTGTTGGTGTAAATCCCGCTTTAGAAGATAGTTTAACTCATTTTTCTAAGAATTTAGTAAAAGGAAGAATGCACCATTCAATTGGAGAAGTTGTTTTGGGATTAGGACTTGCCGAAAGGTTAAAAGCAGATCTTGATAGTGTTGTTTTTATAACCGGAATGGGATATCAAGGAAATACCGCTAACTTAATGCTAAAGGTCGTTGGGATAATTAAATTATCCAACATTCAGGAAAATAAACGATTGGCGTTTGTAACACTTGAGGAAGCGAGAGAAGGCTTCGCATTATACGAAGGTGTTAATCAAATTGTACTAGGCTTAAGAGATAATACGAAAGCAAAACAATCGGTTAAAAAATTAAAAAAGCAATTTACGGATCCTGTTCAAATTTATTCTTGGAATGAATTAAACGTGCCACTTTATATGCTCGTAGAAGTAAATGATGCCGTAAATATTATTGTTTCAGCGATGTTATACTTCATTATTTCTTTTGGATTATTTGGAACTATTTTAATGATGTTAGCTGAACGAAAAAGAGAATTTGGGATGTTGATTGCTATTGGAATGAAAAAATCTAAACTATCCTATATTACCTATCTGGAAAATACATTTATGGCCATTTTTGGAACTGCCTTAGGATTTGTGATAGCGATTCCTGTGGTATATTATTTAAACCAAAACCCAGTTACACTTACTGGACGAAATGCTGAAGATATTGCTAAGTTTGGTTTTGAGCCTTTGGTGAGGACTTCCATGAACTTTAATATATTTATGTGGCAGGCGATTTCTGTTTTAGGAATCTCATTGTTTTTTAGTTTGTATCCAATTTTAAAAATTCGTTCAATGAACGAGAATAAAGCCATGAAAGGATGATAGCAAAAATTGGTTGGAACAATATTTGGCGAAAAAAGGGACGTAGTTTCCTTGTTATTTTATCTGTTGCTTTTGGGATTTGGGTAGGCTTGTTTTTTGGTGCATTTCAATGGGGAACTTTTGTTCAAAAATTGGATGATATCGTAAATCGTGAACTAGGACATGTTCAAATTCACCACCCCGAATTTGTGGATGAAGAGTATGATTATAATTTCCCAATTCAAAACCCTGATAAGGTTAGAGATGTTTTAAAAAACGATACTTCAGTAAGCGTTTTTGTTGAACGATCAATTTTTTCGGCGATGTTACAAACGCCTAGAAATCAAAGCCCAGTTCTTGTTTATGGAGTGGATACAACAGCTGAACAGCAGTTGTATTCAATTACTTCCATGATTACTCAAGGTGAAATGATTGCAGGTAGGCGCGCGCCTTCTTTATTGGTAGGAGAATCGTTGGCTAATAAATTGAATATTACATTAGGAAGTAAGGTTATCGTTCAAGGGGGAATGTTACACGGCGTTAAATCTTTTGTTGGAAGGGTTCGTGGATTTTATGAATCACCGAATAAAATGAAGGATAAAATAGTGATTTATGTACATAAATCAGATCTTGACACGAAGCTTGGTGATGGGTTTACACACGAGTATTCAGTGTTGTTTAACGATTTAGATCTTCTTCAATCAAACAAAAAAAGGTTACAATCGCAATTACCTGTGAATCAGGTTTTAACCTGGGGAGAAATAATGCCAGAGATTGAAAACGGTATTGAAATGACAGATCAGGTAATGTTTATTTTCATGTTAATTATTTGGTTTGCGCTGGCCTTGGGAATTGTAAATACTATGTTGATGAGTATTTTAGAGCGAACACGAGAATTAGGAATGTTAATGGCTATTGGGATGGGGAGATGGAAAATTGTTCAAATGATTTTTTTTGAAACTACTATTCTTACTGCTATTGGTGTTCCAATAGGGTTGTTTTTAAATTATATAACTGTTGGTTATTTTGGAGAAGTTGGTTTGGATCTATCTGTTGCAAATGCTGCAATTGAAGGGTTTGGATACTCAACAATGATTTATCCAGCAATGAAAGAAAGTTTTTATTATCAAGTTATCTTTCAAGTTGTTTTGGTGAGTTTAATATCTACAGTATTTCCGGCGATGCGGGCCTTAAAATTAAAACCAATTGAAGCAATTCATAAAAATTAATACTATGAATGTAGTTGAGACTCAAAATTTAGAAAAACTATTTATTGACGCAGGAACTGAAGTAAGAGCGGTTGATGGTGTTTCGATAAATGTAGAAGAAGGTGAATTTACAGCAATTGTTGGTCCTTCAGGATCAGGTAAAACCACATTGTTAAATATGATTGGTGGTTTGGATAACCCTACAAAAGGGAAAGTTCAGGTTGACAAAGTTGAATTAACGGAACTTTCCAAAAATGAATTAATTGATTTTCGGCTGAAAAACATAGGATTCGTTTTTCAGAGTTATAACCTAATCCCGGTATTAACGGCTTACGAGAACGTTGAGTTTGTAATGTTACTTCAAGGAAGAGATCCAAAAGAAAGGAAAGCAAGAGTGAATGAATTATTGGTGGCTGTTGGTATTGCCGATAAAGCTAAAAATAGGCCATCAAAATTAAGTGGTGGTCAGCAACAAAGAGTTGCAGTTGCTAGAGCACTGGCGCCAAAGCCAAAGTTTATTATTGCAGATGAGCCTACAGCTAATTTGGATTCAAAATCCGCTTCAACCTTACTAGATATTATGCAACAATTAAACGAAAAAGAAGGAATAACCTTTTTGTTTTCAACGCATGATCAAAGAGTAATTGATAGAGCAAGAAGAGTCGTTACTTTAACAGATGGGAAAATAACAGAAGATAAAATTGTTGATGTCTAAACGTCAAAGATTTATATCAAGACGCTTAATTGTACTGAGTGCAGTTTTTATGTTAATTGGCTATAATCTTACAGCTCAATCTGATTCTGCATCTTATTGGAAAAAGCATTTTGACGTAAATGGTTACGTGAAATTTATGCAAACTTTCTCAGGTGATATGGAGGGAGAGATTTACGATCAATCCTTGTGGCATAATCGATTTAACCTGAAGTTTAATTCACAGACAAAAAACGGAGGGACAGAGCTTTACCTTGAGTCCAGAAACAGAATGTTTTACGGGGAAGCGGTTCAAATAAATTCATTTATGAAAGACACTTTAGCAAAAGACGCAGGTTTTTTAGATCTGTCCTTTTCTGCAGGAGATGAACGTAGTTTTTTATACGGAGGTACCTTTGATCGACTATGGTACAAGGGATATTATAAAAGTTGGGAATGGAGCCTAGGACGTCAAAGAATCAACTGGGGAATAAATAGCTATTGGAATGCAAACGATTTGTTCAACGCTTTTACGTTTACCGATTTTGATTATGAAGAACGACCAGGATCAGATGCGTTAAGAATTCAAAAAATATTCAAAAATGGTGCTAATCTAGAGGTTGCTAGTTCTATTGGTGCAGATTCATCAACTGTTGGAGCGGCTAAGTTGGGTTGGAATATATGGAATTATGACTTCCAAATAATTGCTGGGAAATATTACGGAGATTATGTGATAGGAGGCGGCTGGGCTGGCGGTATTAAAGATTGGGGTTTCAAAGGAGAGACGACATATTTTATCGATTCAGAAGATTCTAATAAATCAGCCGTTAGTTTATCTGTTTCAGGAGAATATATTTTAAAAGGTAATAAGTTTTTGGGATTAGGCGCACTTTATACTTCAAACGGATTGTCTGGGTCAGCAGATGTTTCTACAAGTTTATTAGCCTTTCAAGCATCTCCAAAATCGTTAATGCCAACAAGATGGTCAGCTATGGCTTCTTACGGAGGAGAATTTGGAGGGTTGTCGAGTTATGCATTGGTGTTTGTTTATTTGCCTGGAACTAAATTTGGTTTGTTAATGCCATCGATTACGAGGTCAGTTGCTCAAAATTTTGATTTGTCTTTCCACATGATCAACGTTGGGGGGAGTATGAATAATGAGCCGGTATTTTTAGCAAATGGATTTGTGCGTGCAAAATGGAGTTTTTAACAAGTTTTATTTTTGTATTAAAGGGCAGAACTTAATTTCATCAAATTCCATATTAACCCTATCTTTAAAAAGAATAAGAAAAGTAATATATGTCAAAGTCTCTATTGAATAAAACATCGAAGAAATTTCTTGAAAAATATTTAAATAACGCATCACCAACTGGATTCGAGTCCGAAGGTCAAAAGATCTGGTTAGATTACGTGACTCCATTTGTTGACGAATATACTGTAGACAACTATGGTTCGGTAGCAGGTATAATTAACCCTAAAGCTAAATACAAGGTTGTAATTGAGGCTCATGCTGATGAAATTAGCTGGTTTGTACATTATATCACGGGTGATGGATTTATTTATTTAAGAAGGAATGGTGGTTCAGATCATCAAATCGCTCCGTCAAAAAGAGTTAATATTCACACAGAGACTGGAATTGTTGAAGCTGTTTTTGGTTGGCCAGCAATTCATACAAGACATGGAGGTAAAGAAGAAGGACCTTCGCTTAAAAACATTTGTTTAGATGTTGGAGCAAAAGATAAAGAAGAAGTTTTAGGAATGGGAATTCAAATTGGTGATGTAATTACTTATCAAGATGAATTAACCATGTTAAATAATAGATGGTATGTAGGTAGAGCTTTGGATAATAGAATCGGTGGTTTTATCATTGCTGAAGTAGCGCGCTTATTACATAAGAACAAAGTAGAATTGCCATTTGGATTATACATCGTAAATGCTGTGCAAGAAGAGGTTGGTTTAAGAGGTGCTCAAATGATTGCCGATAGTATTAAACCAAACGTTGCAATTGTAACGGATGTTTGTCATGATACGAGTACTCCAAAAATTGATAAAATTGCACAAGGTGATATTAAAGGTGGTGAAGGACCATGTTTGCCTACTGGTCCAGCGGTTCAAAATAATTTGTTAAAGCTTATTAAAAAGGCCGCTAAGGATAATAAGATTCCTTTTCAAAACGCAGCTGTTTCAAGGGCAACAGGAACTGATACTGATGCGTTTGCTTACAGTAACGGTGGAGTTCCGTCAGCTTTAATTTCCTTACCATTAAGGTATATGCACACAACTGTAGAAGCAGCACATAAGGATGACGTTGAAAACGTAATTAAATTGATTTACGAAGCGTTATTGAAAATTGAAAACAACCACGATTTTAGATATTTTAAATAAGCTTAAAAATATATTAGAAGCCTTAGTGAAAACTAAGGCTTTTTTTTGTGCTTTACTTTGGAGTTGTTAAAGTAGGAATTTAATGCTCTTTCTGCCGATTTGAAGAATGTAAATCCCTTTCGAATAAGCATTCAAATTAATTGAGTTATCACGGATTTCAGTTTGAATCAAAAGCTTCCCATCAATGGAGAAAATATTTATTGGCTGTTTAATAAGCAGATTATTCACTCTAAGGAATCCTTGATTTAAAAGATTGTAATCGAGCTCTGGATTCCAACTGTCATCGTTAATTCCATTTTCACATGAATCATCTAAAAAGCCCCTTTTACAAAGTAACCAATTAATTAATCCTGAATTTTCATGATTGTTTAAAAGAGTATCTGCCTGAAGAATTAATCGACTTGCATCTCTAAACGTCATTTGAGGAAACCAACTATACATTGATTGAATGATTAACTGATCTGCAGTAGTGTCTTCTATGTGATTTCTGATTTCCATTAATACAGAGGCGAACAAGTCTCCGTCTGAATAAAGTTGATTTACCATAGCTTCTGGGTAGTGCCCGTTTTGATCGATGGATCTGCCAGACCAAAACTCATTGTGTCCATCCCAAGTAAAGATTTTTTTGTAGTTGAAATCTGAAAACCTCTTTGAATATACCGCTGCGAAATAATCTCCTATTCCTTCTTCTTGCGCACGCCTTTCCGCTCCTGATAATGTATTTGGAGCTGCCGAATTGGATATTGCATGACTGTATTCATGTATTAAAACATCGGCATCTTCCGCATCGTCAACGTTGCCTTGTCCAAAGTTTAATCTGGGAGGTGAAGTGGTGCTTAAAAATTCAGACTGATCAGCACCGTTCTTAGCATATACATCTACCGGTATTTGATAGTTTACAATTGAGGTGAAATGTAATGTATCCTTAACATAGGAAGCAAAATTAGTTATGTGGTAAAACGCATTTACTTCTTCGAAACCTTGCAATGATCGATCAAACTTAAAAATGGAATCTACCCTTTGAATTGGATCAATATTAGGTAAACTTTGATCGGTTATTTTAAGGTGTTTGTTCGCTAAAACAAAATAGCCATTCTCATATTGGGCAGGGATTAAAACTTTAAATAATTCGTCATCTAAACTTGAATTGGTTTGATCGCCATTATCAATATATTCCCCACCGTAAACATTTAGGCTACTTGTAAGAGGATCCGGTTTAAAAACTTTTCCAACTATGGTTGTGTCAAAAGCATGTAAGTTATGAGCTTGATAATGGGTGCATTCATTTTGTGAATCGAAGAAAAAAGTAAAGCTTAAACCATCAGGTGTGAGAATTGTTTGTTTTTTGATTTCAATAAATTGACCTTCAATTTGAAAAAAGCCAACTGATGAATTTAGTATTTCAAAGTCTCTTGGTAAATCAAAGTTAGGACGGTCAAATTTGATAAGCGATGTGTTGAATTGAGTACTTGAATGTTTGAAGTGATTTTGCTTAATGAAATGATTAAAAATAGGCAAGCCTTTCTCTAATGGGTGAAATAACAAATGCGATCCTATAGGACTATTTGATTCACCAATTAACAATCCTCGTTGAGTTAAAGCGCTAAATGATATAAAAACAAGGAATACGCACGTTAAATTCGTTTTCATAATTGATATAGAAATTCAGATTCAACGCCTCTTGGTAATGAATCCATTTTGTGATTGCTTTCGGAAATTGGTAAGCTGAAAGAAACCTTACACCTTAAGTCAAAGTCTTGGGAATCAAAATGCACCTTTTGCTGTTTAGACCATTTCATAACTAAGGGCATTTCATTGTAGGTAAAGCTTAATTCGTAATAATTAGATACAAATGACTCTATAATTTCAGACTCATTGATAGCAGCGATAGTTGCTTCTTTGTAGGCCGTTATTAAACCCGACGTACCTAGTTTAGTTCCTCCAAAGTACCGAATAACAACAACAATAACATTTGTTATTTCATTGGACAACAATTGATTTAAGATTGGTTTTCCGGCTGTTCCTGATGGTTCTCCATCATCGTAAGACCTGAAATTTTTGCCTTCACTGCCAATTCGATAAGCATAACAATGATGCCGGGCAGAAGGTTGATTTTCTTTGTAGAATTCTACTTTATCGAGGGCTTCTTTTACAGACGTAACAGGGGAGATATAAGCCAGGAACTTACTTCCTTTTTCTTTGTAAATCCCTTCCTTTGCTTCTGATATTGTTTTGTAATTACTGTTCATTAAAGGAATGAATCGTAAAAGGAAATTAAAACAATCGCTAATATTGAGCAGACAAGAGCAATGCCTTTTTTTAAGGATATTTTTTCTTGAAATAAGATTACGCTTAAAATTGTTGAGCCTAGTATTACGCCCATGTTTGCAATAGGAAATGCGCTAGAAGAAGGAATGTATTTTAAGCTTTCCAATAATAACCACATCGAAAAGTAGTTTGGTATTCCTAATATAATTCCCCAAATAATATCTTTTTTAGTTGGAAATGGATGTCTTTCTCGATGCTTTAAAAGCATGAAAAGTAGTCCGAATAAACAGGCAAAAGAGAATAAATAACCAAAAAATATACTCACGTCACCGGGAGCTATTAATTCCTTACTTGAGTAATTTAACAACGATTCCAATACTCCCCCTCCAAAAAATAATAAGGCAATTAATAAGTAGCTGTTGCCACTGGGTAATTGGACTTTTTTTTCTGCGCTTAAAAAAATGGAAAGTATGGCAATTAGAAAACCTGCTATTTTGATGTAGTTCCAATCTTCATTAAAGAGTAGGATTCCCAATAATGTTGGAAAGATAAACGTTATTTTATTAGCGATAGTAGTTGTAGCTATTCCTATCTGATGACTTGCATAAGCCATCACTTGAAAAAGTATTATGAATAGAAATCCTAAAAGAATTGTAAAGGGAAACCAGGGTTGTTGAATTGCGTATTCAAACGATTTAGTTTCTTCGGGAAGAATAAACGATAAGCTTGCTGCAATGACATAATTTATTACAATTGCGTTTAAAATAACAACGTTGTACTTTTTAAAGTATTTGAAAATACTAAAGAGTAGGGAGGCTGAAATTATAGATAAGAATAAACTTAAATTCATAATTTTTTGAATATTCTTAATAAATCATTCTCTATTTTTTTTTCACTAAAAGGGAGGGCATTTATTTTGGGCGCTTTAATTCCATTTAAGAATTCTTTATCTCCAATAAAATTATAGGCTTCATCCCAAATTTTTTGATCTAAAAATTGATTAATTAACTGGGTTCCTCCTTCAACGATTACAGATTGGATGTTCCTTTTGTATAGCTCATTTAAAACTTCAATAAGATTACCTGAAAACTTAATCCATTCTTTTAATCCAATAGTTTGATCTATTTCTGTATTGAAAATTAAGGTAGGTGAATCGTCTTTTAAAATTTTTAAATTCTCATTTAAAAGTGGTTTATGACAAACGATAACTCGAAGTGGAGACTTTCCCTCCACAAGCCTTGTTGTTAACTCAGGATTGTCAATTAAAGCTGTTGTTTTACCTATAATAATGGCTTGTTCCACTGCTCTTTGTTCATGTACCGATTTTTTAGATACTGAATTGGTAATCCAATTATCTTCACCATTCTTAATAGAGGATAATCCGCGAGAAACAAATCCATCTTTTGTTTCCGCCCATTTTAAAATAACGAATGGACGCTTCGAATTGTGAAATTTATAAAATCGTCGATTCAAAGAAAGGCATTCTTTTTTTAAGATATTAACCTCAACTTTAACACCTGCTTTTTCAAGTTTTTGAACTCCTTTTCCTGCAACCTTTTCATGATCATCAATGGCTCCTATAACAACATGAGGGATTTTATATTGAATAATTAAATCTGAGCATGGAGGTGTTTTTCCAAAGTGAGCACAAGGTTCTAAATTAACGTAAATCGTACTTCCTGTCAATAGAGATTTATCGTGTACTGCATTAATAGCATTCACTTCTGCATGCTCTCTTCCGAACTCTTTGTGATATCCTTCTCCAATTATTTGATCTTGATATACAACTACCGCCCCAACCATTGGGTTAGGCGCTACATTTCCTTGGCCTTTTTGAGCGAGTTCTAAGCAGCGATTCATGTAAAGTTCGTTGTTCATTATCCTATAAAGTTAATAAGGTAAATAACTAACGGCAACGAAAAAAGACTAATAATTGTAGATAGTATGATACTGTTACAAATAAATTCTAAATCCAACTTATACCTTTCAGCCATTGCAAATGGTGTAATTGCAGCAGGCATTGCGAATTGTGTTAGCTGACTAAAGCTATTTTCTATCTTAAAATAGTTGAAACATAGAATTCCTAATACCGGAAAAATAAGCAGTTTTAATAAACTAAATATTGCTGCTGATTTTAATTCTGTGACTGATTTCGGTGGGTTGAGCGCTATGAAAATCCCAATAAGTAACATAATCATAGGGGAAACCGTTTGGCTTAGCATATGAAGTGGTTGGTTGATTACTTTAGGTATAGGTATTTGTAAGTAATTAAACCCAAGGCCGAATATTACCGATAGGAGTAAAGGGTTTTTAAAGAGGTTAATGGTTATTTGTTTGATTTGAGGTTTATTTAACGTTAAATATTCAACGATAATTAAGCCTAAAGAGAAAACCCAGAAAAGCATTATCGCAGCGTTTACGGATGCTATCTTAGTAAGTTCGGGCGCAAGTGTTGTAATGATAGGTATTCCTAAAAAAGCGGCGTTGCCGAAAAGAAAGCAGATGATATAAGTAGCTTTTTTATTTTGCGAAGATTTAAAGAATTTTAGTCCGATTAAAATTAGTATTAACATTCCTAATAAAAGAAAAGATACTAATTGAAAACTATGAGATACTAAATTAAAGTCTAATGTGTTATTAGTAAGGTTGGCAAAAATAAGTGCTGGGAAGCCAATGTATAAAGCAAAATCACTTATTGGTTTTAGCCAGTTTTGATTAGCAATTTTAATTTTAACAAAAAACCAACCGATGGCAATAATAATAAATAGGGGTAGTATTTGAAGAAAAATTGCACCCAATTATATTATCCTTTATTGGAGTTTGATTTACCTTTGCTTCCTTTGCTTCCTTTGCTTCTGGTTTTCCACCAAGTATTCGAGTTCTTTCCTTTTTTTTGTAAATACATTCTTCGATATAACGAACTTTCGAAAAAGAGTAGGGTCATTCCCATTCCAACATGATTACTATATATTTGAGGCATATACATGTAATCGGCAAAAAAACGTATTCCTTTGTAATTATAGTTTAGTAGTGCTCCGAACATAACGCTTTCTTGAGTCTTCCAGTTTTCACCAAGTGTAGTTCCGACTGGACTGAAGTTTCTTCTCCAAGTTCCATAATCAAAACCTGTTTGAAGCGAAACGTAAAACTTTTCAAATCGATAAGGAATAATTTCAATATTATATTTAGCTCTTAATTCATCAAAATTGTCTTCAGAATTTTGCAATTGGGAAGGGAATATTGTTCCTTGAAGTACAAAGTTTACACCAGGACCTAATGGGAAGTTTACTTTTCCGTTTAACCCAGTGTATTGGTCTTCGATTGAATATAAGAAGTTGCCTGATATACTTATCCATTCGTAGTCCACGGCTTTTAATTGTGCCTTAGAACTCAGAAAAACACTGCATAGAAAGATGGAGAATAAAAATCGTTTCATTTAATTATCTTCTTTTTCGTAAGCTTCAATAATCTTTTTGACTAGTTTATGGCGGATTACATCTTTTCCATCCAATTTAACAAAGGATATTCCTTTTATATTTTCAAGTACTTTGATACTGTTTAATAAACCAGAGGCTTGTTTTTTAGGTAAATCAATTTGGGTTGCATCTCCAGTGATTATGAATTTTGCAGACTTACCCATTCTGGTGAGAAACATTCTTAATTGTCCTTCGGTTGCATTTTGGGCTTCATCCATAATACAATAAGCTTTATCCAAAGTTCTACCGCGCATAAATGCTAATGGAGCAACTTCAATGATACCTGTTTCAATAAATTCTGCTAATTTTTCATGCGGAATCATATCTCTTAATGCATCATATAAGGGTTGCATGTAAGGATCTAATTTCTCTTTTAAGTCTCCGGGAAGAAATCCTAAGTTTTCTCCAGCTTCAACTGCTGGTCTTGTTAGGATAATTCTTTTGACTTGTCTGTTTTTTAACGCTTGAACAGCAAGTGCAACAGCTGTATAGGTTTTTCCTGTTCCAGCTGGGCCAATAGCAAAAAGGAGATCGTTATTTTTCATCGCAACAACCATTTTTCTTTGGTTAGCTGTGATTGCTTTAATTGCTTTTCCTCCTACTCCAAAAAGAATAGTTTCATCACCCGAAGAATCTTTTACGATTTCTTCGCCGTCTTCCCCCATTAAACGTTCCAATTGGTTTTCGGTAAGCGCTCCATACCTTAAAATATGTGCAACGAAAATATCAAGCTTATTTCTAAACTTATTAACCTCTTCCTCGTTTCCATTGATTTTTAATTCGTCTCCACGAACTACAATCTTAAGCTTTGGGAAAAGATTAATGATTTCTTTAATTCTTTGATTGTTAGCACCAAATAGTAATATTGGCTCTACATCTTTAACTGAATAACTATCTTCCAAATAAAATAACTTTGCTCAATCAAATATAAGGAATTTTAAGGTTAAGAATTACCTTAAAGTCTACAAGAAAAACAATATTAGCCCAGCAATAAATGAGAGCATCGAATAAATGATAACTCGTTTTGAAAGGATTAGTGTATTAAGTGTTTTTTGGTCCTTTAATTTATCGAAAGGAATACTAGTGTCGAATATTGCGGCAGCGTTTATAGAAGAACCTTGTGAGCCATTTGGACGCTTACAGGCTTCTTTGAAGAGTTTAGGGTTTTGGCTTCTTACCAATCTACTAAATTTTGAAATCGTAATAAATTGAAAGAGGAATAGGGGAATAGTCGTTGTCATTCCATAAAAGTAAACGGCGTTGCCATTTACAAACTCTGAGTAGTTAAAGGAAAATAGGATTCCCAAAGAAAGCATACCAAAAAAGTATCCATTTAATATTGCAAGTTTAATTTTCATAGGCATAAAAAAACCCTGCCGTAGCAGGGTTCAAATTTATTCTAAAATTTTTAGAAATTATTTTATTACGTTAATTGTTTTGGTGATAACATTGTTACCAGCTTTAACTTTTACGTAGTATAAACCGTTGTTAAACTCTCTAGTTGAAATATTAACTAACTGAGTTCCGATTTGGTTTGATAACGTTTGAGTATCAACTAAAGCACCAACTGCGTTTAAAATTAAGATTTCAACGTTACTGTTTGTTCCTAATTCAAAAGCAACATTAAAGTTGTCAGTTGCTGGACTTGGATAAACATTAACGCTGTTACTTAAGATAGCGTCTTTTGTAGAAACATCTAAGTCAACATCAAAGTCCATGAAAGCTTCACTTTCGTTACTGTCATCATCAGTTGCGATTACTTTAAATTCGTAATCATCTCCTGATTGAGTCGGTGTCCAAGTTCCTGTGTAAGTAGTTCCATCTTTTGTAGTTGGAATAGTAGCAACTTTAGTTAATCCTTTGTATACTTCAAAAACAACACTAGTAACTGCACCACCATCTGTAGCAGTTGCTTCAAAATCAATTACTTCAGTGTTAACGTAAGTTTCAGTATTTTTTGGAGAAACAATAATAACATCTGGAGGTCCACAGTTTACAACTGATGCTGTTGCTGCAGTTCTTCCACAAGATGCGTTTGCACCTGTTTCAATTTTCCAGTTTAAGAAAGGTCCGTAAGCAGCTCCCATATCTGTTGGGCTAAAGTTAGGGAATCCGTTTTCGATTTTAGTAGCTTGGTGCATACCCGCTTTTAAGGTGTAAGTTCCTACTTCTGAGTTTTCTAAGTTGTAACTGTTGACAAACCCGTAATTTGCTTCATCTCCTGATACAGGCTCGATGTAAATAAAGTATTCACCAGAGTTTAATTCTAAATTAACATCAAAATCAAATGGTACATATTCCCAAGTAGCAGCTGAACCGTCAGCTGACGAAGTAAATGGTCCCACTTCTGCAACAGCAGTATAGTTAGGTGCATTACTTGCGTCAATTACCTTTACATTAAAAGTGATTCCGCTTTCTTTACTTGCAATAATTCTTAAAGATTTAACCTTCAAATCCGTTTCTGCAACTAATAATTGAGCAGTTCTAAAAGTCCATTCTGTTCCTGCCCAAGCATGATTTTTTCCATCTGGAACAACAGCTGGACTAGTAGTATATTCAACAACACCGCTAGAAGCTTCTTCAACGTAAACAGTTGTAGTACTTGCAAAAGTTTCAGCGTAAGTGTTACCTGTATGTAATAGTTCTCCTGAAGATTCTTGATCATACCATTTGTATGATTTTCCACTAGCTGGGCTGTTTACAGTTAAGGTTAATTCTTCATCATCACATCCATTTGCTCCAGTTGTAGTAATTGAAGAACCTGATACAATGATGATTTCATCAGTTTTAGTACATCCACCATCAGTTATAGAAACGATATACGTACCTGCAGTGTTTACATCTAAAGTTGCGTTTGAACCAATAGAAGAACCTCCATCTAGAGTCCATGTATATTCTAATCCGCTTCCTGTAACACCTGGGTCTAAAGTAACTGAATTACCTGCACAAACACCTTTGTCAGCACCTAAGTTTGGCTTAGCGATTGGGCATACAGTATTAACTTTATCATTAATGGCATTTAATAAAGAGTAAGTACCTGACTCATCTTGACCTAAATCCCAAATTAAGATTCCTTCTGAACCTTTTTCAACTGCTAAATCAATTTTATCTTCTAAAGTAGTTTTACCATTGTAATACCATCCAGAGCTGTTGTTATCAGAAGTAAAGTTAGTAGCAGCAGAACCACCTAAGTTGTTGTATTCAATTTCTCCACTTCTATTAGCGTTTCTTCCGTAGAAAGGAACGCCTAAAAGCATTTTTGAATAATCCATACCTTTTCCATTCCATCCATCCATAGAACCTTCAGCATCAGCTAAAGAAGAGTGATTTACATTGTATGAGGCAGGGAAATCATATGCCATTACATGCCACTCGTCAACTAAATTCGCCTTAGAGTTAAATAAATCAGTGTGAATGTAGTTTAAGTGATTAGCACTTCCTTTATATTCTCCACCAACAGCAACACCAATTTTGATGTTTGAGTTGCTAGATGCAGCGATTTCAGAGGTTAATTCTTCTATTAATTTAACATGATTGGCTACTTCAGTTCCCGGATCAGGAAATTCCCAATCAACAGAAATACCGTAAACACCATTGTCTACACAAAATTGAACTAATTGGGTAGCAAGTCTACCTCTTTTAGTTGCATCAGCAGATACAGAGTTTAATCTGTTATCTCTAGCATGTGCATCATCAGCTCCACCTAAAGCAATCCAAAGGTTAGTACCTGCATTAGCAGCTCCATCCTTAATGATTGTAAATTTTGTTATGTCGAAACCAAAAACAGCATCACCGGAGTATCCACTTGTTTTAAGATTTCCATTCGCATCTGTGTTAATGAATGAGTAAGCGATATCGGTTAATTTATCAAACTGAATACCTGTCGTTGAACGGTATTGAGGAAAATAACCATAAACTCTTACATTTTGTGCCTGTGCGCTAAAAAAAGTAGCTGTGGCTAAAAGGACTCCTAGTAGTCTTTTTTTCATAGTAATAAAGATTAAAATTAAGTTAGTTAATAGCTTAAATATTTAGTAGGGTTTTGTTTAAGCGTTTCTAAGTTAATGAAAAAAAACACGAAGTAAAGTTGTTGACAATCATTTTTGATGTTCATTATTATTAATTTTGTTGAAATTCAACTTAAGTTTCTGATTACTACGAATCTGAATGTTGATAAGTAAAATTAAACTTCAAAATAAATTAGATGAGAGTTAATATTCTTTTAGTCTTAATTGCATTTATAGTTGCATCATGTACGACAAAAGTGTCCAAAGTAGAGGCTCTAAATTTGTTTTCTACTGTTTTAACAGATTCTGTTTTCACAGGTGGAATAGAAGGTCCTGCAGTAAATGAAAACGGTGACTTATTTGTGGTTAATTACAAAAATAATGGAACGATTGGTGTCAAGAAATCTAATATAGACTCGTTCACGTTGTTTTTAAAATTACCAAATAATAGTATAGGGAATGGTGTAAGGTTTGATAGGAGTGGAGATATGTTTGTAGCCGATTATGTTAATCACAATGTATTAAAGGTTGAAAAAGGAACAAAGCAAGTTGAAGTTTTTGCGCATGATTCAACTATGAATCAACCGAACGATTTAACCTTTATGGATAATGGAATAGGTTTTACTTCGGATCCTAATTGGGGCGCTTCAGATGGGAACTTGTGGAGGTTTTCAAAAGAGACTGGTTTTGAATTGGTTGAATCAAATATGGGGACTACAAATGGTGTAGAGGTTAGTCCGGACAATAAAAAATTGTACGTGAATGAAAGTGTCCAACGAAAAGTTTGGAGTTATGATTTACGTATTGATGGGAGTGTATCGAATAAAAAATTGTTAATTGAGTTTCCTGATTTTGGATTGGATGGTATGCGATGTGATGAGGATGGAAATCTTTACATCGCGAGATATGGTAAAGGCGTAATTGCTGTTGTTTCTCCCAATGGTGAATTACTATATGAGATTAAATTAAATGGGATTAAACCAACTAACGTTGCCTTTGATAAAAAAACATGGAAGACTTTGTATGTAACGATGCAAGAAAAAAAATGGGTGGAAGTGGTTAAACTCCCGTAGTCTTAATTCGTTTGATATCTGAGATAAATATGACGAGTAGAACCGAATACTCCAAAACGATAAAGAGTTGTTTTGTTAAGGTAGATAGTTGACTGTCGTAAAATGAGTAGGATATAAAAATTAGCATACTCCATGCTATTGGGTAGCGTAGTTTTGAAATGATCCCAAGTCCTAGAGGAATAATTGCATACCAAGGATGAACAATTGGAGAGAAAAACAGATATGTGCTTATTATAAAGGTTAATCCTGTAAAAATCACTCTTCGGTTACGATATCTATACTTCCAAGTGATTATTAAAATAATAGCCAGCGACACAAGTGATAAAAAAGGGCCAGCTATATTGATTAGATCGTATCCTACTAGCTGAAATCCAGCCCATTTCACCAGATTAAAAATACTTCCATTAAATTCAAAGGTTTGAAAGTAAAGGTTTAAACTATCCAATAGGTGAGAAAAGTTATCGAAATTAATAAAGGGTAAAAAAGCGATTAGGAACAGAGGAATGATTCCTAGCATTAATTTTAACCATCGATGACCTCCTCCTTTTAGTAGAATCAAGGGTAAAAACATTAAGCTAAAAAGTTTGCTGCAAAAAGAAAGAGCTAGTAATAAACCTCCTTTTAGATCTTTTAACTGGGTAACGGAAAGTAAACCGGAAAGCAAGAAAAACAGCAAAGTTCCTTCTGCATGTAAGTTCCCTGTAATCTCAATAATTACTAGAGGGTTAAACCAGTACCAAATTATTTTATTGTGGTTTAAACTAAAGCGAGATATAATTTTTGAGAGCATAAAAAATGTCGCTATCTCAAAAGCCAGTAGAATAAGTCTTATTATAATAATTCCACCAAAAACACTTTGTGGCAATGCCGCTAGGTAATATATCCATTGACTTACTGGTGGGTATATTGAATAATAATTGGGTGAATTTATGCCTTTGTATAATTCCTGAGCAAAACTATTATCTATAAATAGAGAAGTGATTTCGGTAGGTTTAAATTCAAATGGATTGATGCCTTGATTACTTAAAAATCCATCCCATAGGAACCTAAAGTAATCATCACTTAGAATTGGAACTGAAAAGATTAGCGTAATTCTGAATGCAATTCCAATAAATAACAGCGATTTAAAGCTAAAGTTGAGTTTGCTTAGAATGAATACCCCCGAATATCCTAAAGTGAAAAAGGCGATTAATAAGCTGAAATCTCCTCGCTGAAGTATATACCCGAGCATGATAACACTTATAGATATAAGTGAAATTCCAACTGATTTTTTTAAACCATTTTCCAGATGAAGCATTAATTACTGAGTACTGTGTTTGTATGAAAAAAAGGCAACATAACCGAAGCCTAAGGCTAACATACAATGAAAAGGTAGTAATCCAAAATCTTTTAAGACAAAGGCTGAGTAAATCCCGAAAAGGGCGTAAAAACACATCAATAATTCTAAAAAAGTTAAAGAGTTAAAAGTGCTTTTAATGTATTGCTTTTTATCCTTCCAACTTCCTCCAGATTCTGTGATGTTAAATTTTGGAGTTCTCACGAAAGGCGATTTGATTCCAAGATACCCTTCAAAAACAGCAATAGCATTGTGAAGAGATAGTCCCATACTTACGCTTAAAAACAGCGGGAATTGAAAGAAGAATTTAAAACCTGATGCGTTTTTATCGCGACGTTTTAAAGAGACGTAATAATATAGACCTAAAACAAGTAAACTTACAATTAAAATAGAAGCTATTTGGTATAACAACTTTAGCTCTGGGGTGTTTTGCTTGATATATAATATGGGAATACTCAAGATAGAAGTCATGAAAATACAGATAAATAGGAAGCTGTTTAATAAGTGAAAAGTCCCGTGAATTTTGGTTGCGACGCTAAGTCCTTTTGTAGTTAAGAATTTCCCTAGATTCTTTTTTGCGGTTTCGGCAGCACCTTTAGTCCATCTGAATTGCTGGGTTTTTAAGGCATTCATAGTAACAGGTAATTCTGCCGGACATCCAACTTCCTCTAGGAATTTAAATTTCCAACCTTTCATTTGAGCGCGGTAACTCAAGTCTAAGTCTTCCGTTATCGTGTCGCTTTGCCATCCACCAGCGTCTTCAATACATGATTTCCTCCAAACCCCAGCAGTACCATTAAAATTAATGAAATGGTTCGCTGAATTTTTAGCACTTTGTTCAATGGTAAAATGAGCATCTAATCCAAAAGCTTGTAATTGAGTTAATAGACTAAAGTTTTTATTAAGGTGTGCCCAACGGGTTTGAACAACTCCGATGTTTTCATTTTTAAAATAAGGCACCGTTTGCTTTAGAAAATTTTTTTCGGGTAAAAAGTCAGCATCAAATATGGCAATAAATTCACCTTTTATTACTTGCATTCCCTCATGCAGTGCTCCAGCTTTAAAACCTGTATTTTTTTCTCTTGTATATTGGGATATATCAAACCCAAGTTGCTTTACTGCTTCAACTTTATTTTTTACAATTTCTAGTGTTTCATCATTAGAATCATCTAAAATTTGAATTTCCAGTTTGTCTATCGGGTAATCTATTTTAATAACCTGATCGATTAATCGATCAATAACATATTTTTCATTGTAAATGGGCAATTGTATAGTTACGTGAGGGATAAAAGAGTCCGTAAATTCCTCAACAGAATCAGCTCTCTTTTTCCTGTATTTGATATATAGGATTATTAGATGCCCCTGTATGATGCTGTAGCAAAAAATAAAGCTCATGAAGAAAATGTATAAACCCAGTATTAGATTGTTCATTTAAAACAGCTCTTTAAAGATTGTTGTAATTATTTTATACCCTGCTAAAACGGTTCCTTTTAAAGTTCCTGATACTTTGGATTTGCCTATTCGTACTTTATAATTAACGGGGACTTCACAAATATCCATTTTTTGCTTTGCTGCCTTAACTTGCATTTCTACTGTCCAACCATAGGTTTTGTCTTTCATATTTAAGGCGATCAATTGATCGTACTTAATGGCTCTAAAAGGGCCTAAGTCAGTGAATTCAATTTTATAAAATAATTTTATCAAAAATGTAGCAAGCCAGTTTCCAAAAACTTGTTGTGGAGTCATGCTTTTTTTCTCTTTTAAACCTGTTTTTCTAGAGCCAATAACCAAGTCCTTTCCTTCATAAAGAATAGGCGCAATGACTTGCGTTAATTCTTCTGGATAATCAGAATAATCAGCATCAAGGAAAACAATAATGTCGGTTTGGATCTTCAATGATTTCACGTAATCTATTCCTTTTAAACATGCCCTTCCGTAGCCCTGTTGGGGTTCATCTAAAACGGTGGCGCCATGCTTTTTGGCAACAGTTTTAGTTTTGTCATTGGAATTGTTATTGACAACGATTATTTCGGTGACGATAGCTTTAGGTATCTCATCAATCACTTTTCCTACAGCATTTTCTTCGTTAAATGCAGGGATAATAACTCTAATTATTTTGTTCAAAGATTAGTGGTTAATTGAGTGTGTAAATATACCTTTTTCGTTGTAATATTTCCAATGAAGAGCTTGCTTGTTTTTAATCATCCAACCTTCTGAAATTAAAATGTCAGCAGTATAGTTTTTCCAATAGCCATCTTTAAGGTTGTTGGCGTATTCTCCTTCAGACGATATTGTTTCTTTTGAATCATAATAGATCCAATGTCCAGATTTTAAACCGTCGTAGTAAAAACCTTCTGATTGTTTGGAGCCATTCATATTGTAGTTAATCCAAAAACCGGATTTTTTATTTTCAGAAAAAGCACCTTCCTTAATTAATATTCCATTTGAAGAATAGTATTTCCACCAACCTTGTCTGATGTCTCCAACTTTCCAGCCTTCTTCAACAATCTTTTTGGTCGGGCTAATTATTTTATGATAGAACTGATTATTGGGATAGGCTGTTACGAATTCAGAAGTGTCAGCTTTTGAATTTAAAGTAAGTATAATAAGCGATACGATAAAGAATACTCGCATGTTGGAAATATACCCTGAATTATTTCACTAGTTTGTCGTTGACTTTACTAATTAAACTTTTACAGATTTATTCTCTTCTGTGTATATGAGGTAAGTTTGTATATTCTTGAAGTTTAGCGTAGTTAATAAATCTTTATAATTGTTAATCTGCTTAGCATCTTTTTTAAGCACTGATCCCGTTTTAAAATCAATCAAATAAGTAACGTTGTCGATTGATATAATTCGATCAGGTCTGTAAGAAGAACCGTCTTTTGTGATAATCTCTTTTTCTATGATATGCTTCCCTTCTCCCCATATCGATTGAAGAGGCTCTAGTTTTAGTGTATTTGCAACTAAAGCTTTAATATGCTCTACATCGGCTTTTTCAATCATTCCATCATTTACCATTTGAGCAATCGTTTCCTCAATGTTTAATTCTGCATTTAATCTTGCGAAAATTGAATGAATCAAATTACCGAATTTTCGAGGATCGGATTTTATAAATGATTCTTCAGAGTTTTGAGGGACGTTCCAAATAGCAGGTGCAGAAAAGCTTATTTTAATTTTACTTCTCCAATTTTCTTGTTTAAGATCTTTGATTTCAATCGCAGTTGACTTGAATTTAGATGCTTTGGGGTTTTTGTTGTCCTTGATTGTTTTTGCCCCAAACGAAAATGTTTGTTCATCAACAGGATTTAAAGAATTTAAAACTGGGTGAAAAAAGGTTTCAATTCCTTTTATTTCTTTTGGCTCCTTGCTAGGCTCTTCTATCGTAATATAAGTTTCTTCCGCAGCTCTTGTTAAGGCCACATAAAGCACGTTGAGTTCATCAAGCGTTATTTTTAAATTTTCTTGCTCAGAATTTTCAGAATAGTCTGTTTTTAAAATAGACTTATTATTGGATGTTAAAGAAGTTGGTATTCCAAATTCCTTATTTGATGTATCAAGCCATAACCATGCACTCCTAACAGGTTTTCGATTGGCAAAAGGTAATATTACAACTGGAAATTCTAATCCTTTCGAACTATGAACTGTCATTAAAGTAACAGCATTATTTGTTTCTGGAGTTGCAATTTTAATTTTGTCTTTTTTCTCATTCCAAAATTCTATAAATTCTGAGGCACTTGATAATCCAGATTTTTGCCGCACATTATCCAAGAATGTCTGAATAAATGGCGTGTTTTTTTGAATAGAAAAAGTACTTATAATCTCCTCAAATGCTTCGTAAATAGACATTCCAGATATTCCAGGTAATTTAACATCAAAACCAGTATCTAATAAGTTAACGAGAACTTGATAAGGTTGTGTTTTTTTATTAAAAAGCTTGAAAAAATCAACAGCTTCTTGCTGATTTAGGTAAGTTCCAATTTGGATAATAGCATCAATATCTTGGTTATTCATGATAACCTTAAATATATTTACCAAAAAGTTAACTTCAGGAGATTGGTCGAGGTTTAAACTCTCATTGGATAATACTTCAATATTCTCTTTGGTTAAATGTTCAGCTATTAAAGCTAAATCAGCATTTCTTCTTGATAATACGCAAATTTCAGATCGCTTACGTCCTCTGGCATCGTTATCTCTAATTACTTTTAATATTTCATCTAGAGAATTATCGATGTAATCTTCTTTTTTGAAAAGTTTAATCTGTGCGTAACCACCTGTTTTTTTTGTTCCAACTTTTTGCTGGTATTCAGCATAATATGTATCGAAGAAATCAGGAAGTTGAGATAGTAATTCTTTAAAAAATAGGTTATTAAATTCAATAGTCTCTTTTGTTGATCGATAATTGCTATCTAAGTTTTTAGGATTGAATTGACGCTTTAATGTTTGAATTCTTTCCTGTATAATTTCATTGTCTGCAAATTGAGGTGCTTCAGGTAAAAGTGCAAATTGATCAACATCTCCGCCTCTCCATCTATAAATGGCTTGTTTAGCATCACCAACGATAAGGTTTCGATTGTTGTAAGCCAACGAGTTTTCTACCAATGGCAATAAATTTTGCCATTGGAGGGTAGAGGTATCTTGAAATTCATCAATTAAATAGTTATTGTATTTCTCTCCAATTCGTTCGTATATAAATGGAATAGGTTGTTCGATAACTACTTCGGCTACCTTTTTATTAAATTCGGATATATGAATGAAGTTTTGTTCTTCTCTGATAATCTCAACTTGTTTTTCAATTTCATTTAGTAAACCAAGTTGAAATAGGTTTTTGTGTACGTTTTGTTTTAAAACATAAGCACTAAGATGCTCTGTCTTATATTCTTCTAAATCCGTAAATAAGTTACTTAGTTCACTTTGGATTTTGGAATCAATACTTCCTTCATTTCCTTTAGACCCCCATTCTTCGTCTTCAATATTTTTAAAATAAGTAGGAGCAGCAGGATCTGTAAATAGTTTAGAGTTTATCTTTTCATCTTTGAAATACGCCCAAATATTACCCCTCGTTTTTCCTTTTAAAGATTCGGGCGTTAGGTTAGCCTTTTTTAAAGCGGCATGTCCCAATTTATATTTATTGGTAACGGCTTCTTCGTATTTTTGGATATCCTTTCCAATCTCAGCTTTTACCTTTACGAAATCTTCTAGCTTATACTTACTTAATAGTTTTGTTTGCTCAACAGAGTCTTCATTTAATGATAATTCAGCAATTTTTAACAGACTTGTTTGAATATTCCAACTTTCATCATTTTGAGCCAACTGTTTGATGTAATTAACTAAAAAAGCAGTTAGTTTTTTATCTTTTCCTGTCTCGGATAATAAATTGTTAATGGCTTGATTTAGCAAACTTTTACCATCTAGTTCAACCTCAAAATTATAAGGTAATTGAAGGTCAAATGAAAAGCTTCTAATGATTTTTAAAATGAATTTGTCAATTGTAGTGATATTGAAATCGGAGTAATTGTGCAAAATGGATTGCAACATAATAAACGACCTTTTTTGTAATTGGTCTTCTTTTATTACGATAGATTCACATAAATTATCAAACATCAACCTTTCGCCGTCTTGTAATAATTCTGGTTGGCAAAATGATTTTAGATAAAAAGTAACCCTGTCTTTCATTTCTGCAGCTGCCTTATTGGTAAAGGTGATTGCTAAAATGTTTTTATACCTTTCGGGTGATTTATCTGATAAAGCGATGGTTAAGTATTCTTTTACAAGTGTGTATGTTTTACCTGACCCAGCAGAAGATTTATAAACGAGGAAGTTTTTGTTTGAATTCATTACCACTAAAATATAGGATTATGTTAAATATTTGAAATATAGTTCTGAACACTTTTAATATCATTATTTTTACGTCATTAATGAAACTTATAGTTAGCATTTTTTTATTCGTCATTTCCTTGCAAAGCTTTGCATGTGACGGTTGTAATATATCTACCGGTTTGGTCAATTCTGATCCCGTTGATTATTTATCTATCAAGTATCGAAACGTATATTATTCAGGTGAGCAAATGCCATTCTTCCGACATACTGGAGAAGGTGGGGCTTTGGCTGAAACCTACCGGTCTTATGATTTAATAGGGAAATATTTTTTCCATCGAAGATTTTACGTTCAGGGATTGCTATCAATAAGCGATATAAAGATTGAATCTCATGAGTTAGATACTAACATTTCTGGATTATCTGATCCTGTATTACTCCTGGGTTATCAAAATATAGCTGTATTTGAAAAATGGCAATTGACTTATAACTTTTTAGGAGGGCTTGATTTTGGAATCGGCGAATATGATGTTTCTATGCCAAATGATGTTGATTTTATAGAGTTTGCACCAGGAAGTAAAAGTTCCGACCTATTAATTGGAGCTGAATTTATGGCGAAATTTAAAAAAGTTGGAATTTTATATAAATCCAACCTTAAAGTGGGCCTTTTAAATAATGATAAATATAGGTTTGGGCAAGTAATAAATTCGTCATTTGCAACAGCATATTATCACGAGAGGGAGAAACTAATGTATGTGCCATATATTGGAATTACTTATGAAAACGACCTACGTGATCAGTCAAATGAATTAGATGTACTAAACTCTTCTTCAAAAGTGCTGTATGGAGATTTAGGAGTGAATTTGTTCTTTAATAAAAAAATATTGCTTGGAGGGAAGTATCAATTTAGGCTTTATAAGGACGTTCCGGGCTGGAAATCACTTGATATTAGTGGTTTTGAAATGGAGCTAACGTACGTTTTTGGAATGTAAAAAATAAGGAACCTAATTATTCTTGTTTTTAGAAATCAAAACGTTCTATAAATTACGACCTAAAATTGAGAAAGTGTTAAGTGGGTGCAAATAACATCAGAAAAATCTATAATCTATAAACTTTAGATATTCCTTTGTGATAGTTTCGTGATAATTGAATTTTACTTTTATATCAGAATTTAAAAGCAGATTGTTATGAATATTTCTAGAGCGTATATTTCGAATACAAGTCAAGAAGAAATTTTAAAAATAACCAAAAGCTTCAAGAAAGATCAGGCCGTTTATCAGCAGGGGGACAGCGCTATTAAGTATTACAAAGTTATTTCCGGAATTGTAGTGATAGGAAGCTATACTACTGAAGGGAAAATGGTTTATAAGAGCTTAGTTCATGAAAACGGATTTTTTGGTGATGAGGTTGTAAGCGGCTTGGAAGAGCGAGTGAATTTTGCTTTGGCTTTTTCTAAAGACTTAGCAATTGAGGAATACAAGCAAGATTCATTTTGGATTAATCAATTTCATCAAAAGGAAGTATTAAAAAGTAGTTTACAAAGAAATCTTAATATTCAACATACCATGGAAGTGAATTCTTCTATGACTGTAGAGGATCGAGTTCGTCATTTCTTAATAGGTTTGGCCGATAAAAAGTCCATTAAATTACTCATGGGTGAGGTTATGGTTCGGATGCATGTGAAACATAAAGAACTTGCATTTGCCTGTAATTCATCAAGACAATGTGTATCGTCTATCATAAGTAAGTTTAAGAAAGAAGGGGGGCTTAGAATGGATCGTACTTCTTTTATTTTATCATCAGATTTTTAAAGACGAAATCAATTTTACTTGGCGTACTAATCTCTTTTTCTTCGCTTTTTTTCGGAAAATTATGCGATAGGACATGGAGATTCTAGTAAGGAATAATAATGCATTTACTTACTCCAAATCCGAGACTTACACACAGTTTGGTCAATTAATATATACTTCTTCAAATGCTAAATATTCCTTTAAAGTTTATTCAGTTGGACTGTATATAGTTAAGATTTTTGGTGCGTCAACTGTGATTACTCAAAAAGTAATTGTGCAGTAACAATTCATTAATGTATTTAATAATTTAAATTTGTCGCATCAGTATGATGCGACTTTTTTTTATCTTTTTTTTCATCTCCGGATTAACCTTTGCCCAAGAAGTTGTTCAGGACACTGCTATTATTGATACTGGTTACCAAAAAATAAAATTAAAGAAGCATCAAATAAAAGCTGTTTTTGGATTTTTAGGGCAAGACGGCGATCATTCAGCTGTTACAGGTGGGGAAGGAACAGAGGAGCTGCATGTTCAATCTATTAGGATTATCTATTTAAAGAAAACTAAAAAGAATAATCAATGGAATGTAAAAGGTGGGTTGGATCAAATTACTTCTGCTTCTACAGATAATATAGATTTTATTAAGTCTTCTGCAAGTTATCACGATTTAAGAGGGCAAGTTAATGTTGGATTTTCCTATTCAGATTCGACCGATACCAATACCTATATTGGAGTTATTGGCTCATCTTTAGAATCTGATTACTGGAGTAGGCAGTTTGGTGTGAAATACAAACGAAAAACGAAATACGGAGGGATGCTTCAACTTAAATTAAATTATAATTGGGATGAATTACGATGGGGAATCGTAACAGCTGGTATTTTTGATTTTACAACAATGGTTTATCCTTCTGAACTTCGAGGGATAAATTGGTTTAATAAGAGCCATAGAAATTCTTTAACTTTATCATCTAAATACACTTTGATTTCTAGTCAAAGAAGCCGATTAGGTTTTATGTTTGATTTAACTATTCAAGAAGGAATTTTAAGTACACCTTTTCATCGTGTTTACTTTAATAATGATGACTTGAGAGTTGAGAAATTACCTTTTAAAAGAGTTAAATTGCCCTTGAGTATACAGTATAATTATTTTATTTCCAATGGCTTGATAATTAAAAATTACTTTCGGTATTATTGGGATTCGTTTGGAATGAATAGCTATACTTATTCGCTTCAAGCTCCAATTAAAGTTAAGTATTGGCTGTGGGTGAAACCCTTTTTAAGGTTTTACCATCAAAGTGGGATTAATTATTTTAACACTTATGCAAACCATTCGTCGAGCAAGCGTTATTATACATCAGATTATGATTTAAGTAAGTTTAATTCTATTAATTATGGATTGGGTTTAAAGTTTAAAAAACGGCCGAGTTGGGATAGGGTTAACGGTTATGTATTTAACCTTGAAAATTATTTAAGATCTGATGGGTTAAGTTTTTGGCAAACTTCTTTTAAAATTGATGTTTCCTTTTGATATTTATAATTGCATGGCAAAAGAAATTATTTTCATAAGACATTCAAGTTTATCCGTCCCAAGGGGTATTTGTTATGGGTTCTCTAATATTGACGTTTCTCACAATTTTGCCAATGAAGCAGATAAACTTCAGCGAAATTTAAATGGTTTTAAGCCTGACTTGGTGATTAGTTCGCCGCTTCAACGTTGTGTTAAGTTGGCTGCAAGAACGTTTGATTCTGACCTTGAAATCAATCAAGGTCTTAAGGAGGTAAATTACGGTGATTGGGAAGGTAAATCGTGGGAGGAAATTAAAGTGAAAGGAGATAACCTTTGGATGTACGCCAATACAAGTAATCAACCTCCAAATGGCGAAAGCTTTGCTGAACTGAAAGATAGAGTTGTAAAGCAGCTAGACTCGATTTTAAATCGAAAAGAAGATAAGATTGCCGTCATCTGCCATGGTGGTGTAATAAGATCAGTACTCTCTCATTTATTAAAAACACCTTTAGAAGTGACACGAAGTTACCACATCCATTATACTGGATTTGTAAAGTTTGTGAATACTAAAGAAGGTTGGAGGTTAAGCGAATTAAATTCTGGTGAATTATAATTACTCAATAATCATAGCGGCTAATTTCACTTTTTCGGCAACTAGCTGAGCGATTTCAATAGAGTTTAATGCTTTAGGTATTGTTAAATCATTGTCTAAGTTGTTTACAATACTTTCAACAAACATTTTAACTTCTTCCTGAATAGGATTACTTTTGGCAAGATCTGGTTTTTGATAAAAAACTTCTTTCTCAACACCATCAGCAAGTTTCAAGGTCATTGCACCTTTTCCTTTATCATCACCTGATTTCATTTGAAATAGGTGAGCTATGTTCTCTTGGAAATCTACATTAATGTATGAGTTTCTTTGGAAGAAACGCATTTTATGCATTGGGTTTAAGCTAATTCTACTTGCTGTTAAATTCGCAACACAACCATTGTCAAATTCGATTCTGGCATTTGTTATATCAGGAGTTCCATTAACAACAGCAACACCGTTTGCACTTATTTTTTTAACAGAAGACTGAACGATACTTAGAATAACATCAATGTCCTTTATCATTAAGTTTTGAATAACAGATGTATTTGTTAATTCGCTATTAATGCTTTGTAATTGATGACTTTCGATAAACATCGGAGAATCAAACTTATCTTTTATCCCCAAGTAAACGGGTGTGAATTTAAGTGGGTTTCCTACTTGTAATTTAATGTTAGCCTCGTGTGCTAAATTCATTAATTCGTTTCCTCTACCGGTATCAATTATAAAAGGAAATTCAACAAGCGTATGGATTTGATTTTTTATTGATCGTTCAATCACATCTTCGTGATTGGCAGATTTACTACTTATGTATACTGCATCTGTAGCTAATAGTAATTCATTTAATGATGAAAATCGGGCAAAGTTATTGGCGAAATTTTCATCGTTGATGCAATGAAATCCAATAAACTGAATTTCCTCCATTTCAGCGATTGAAGAGCATAATTTGGGTAATTCACTGACTACGCCTATAATTCCTATTCTTAACATAAAAATGTTTGTACTTAGCAAATGTAGCAGACCTGATCAAAGTTTGTTGCAAGTACTTTTGTAAAGAATTAACAAGTGATTTTTAAAATCTTAGTATGATCGACACTTATAGGCATAAAGGAATGCGTAAAAATATGCTTGAAGAATTGAGGCTGAAAGGTATTAAGGATGAAAACGTGTTGGAAGCAATGGACAAAGTGCCACGGCACTGGTTTTTAGATGAAGCTTTCCTTGAAATATCGTATCAAAACACGGCCTTTCCAATTGGTTGTGAACAGACGATTTCGCACCCTTATACAGTTGCTCGTCAATCGGAACTTTTAGGTATAAAAAAAGGTGAGAAAGTTTTAGAAATTGGAACTGGGTGTGGATATCAAACTTCGATTCTGTTTTTCTTAGGAGCTAAAGTTTTTAGTATTGAACGTCAAAAAGACCTTCATGTGAAAACAAAAAAAATGCTTGATGAACTAAGATATCGAGCGCATCTTAAATATGGTGATGGCTATAAAGGTTTGCCTACTTATGGACCTTTTGATAAGATAATAGTTACTGCAGGAGCTCCTTTTATCCCTAATCCTTTATTACAACAACTTACTATTGGTGGTCGATTAGTTATTCCCATTGGCGATGGAAAGCAAATTATGACTGTGATCGATCGTGTTGGTGAAACAGAGTTTGAAAAACAAGAACTTGGTGAGTTTGCTTTTGTTCCTATGTTAGAGAAGAAGGTTTAGTACTATTTACTCAATAATAAGCAATGTGATATTTGATGACTCATTACTTATTATTTTGGCGTATTTCCTTTTTAGGTGAAACTATTTCCAATAAAACATTAGAAATAGTTTCACCTAAAAAAAGAGTAATAGACTTTAATTGTGACATTTTTCCCTCTACGGGTAACAGTTATAAATATTCCAACGATTACTTTTTTAAGTGTTGTTTTTAAGGAAGGGGTTTTCATTACTTTGCACTAGGATCTGCTGGTAAATATTCTATAGACAGAACAGATTGTAATCACCCATTTGGTAGTTGAAGCTAAGAATACAAGTAACATCACATTAATAACAGATGCAGTAAACCTTTTCCAAAATACTACATACTTAAAACTCTCAATCAATTATTGAATTCAGAGTATATCAAGATTAAAATGGATTAGGACATGAATGTCCTTTTTTTAAGAAGCTAATTTTATTTTTCCAAATAGGATAAAAAGTGATTCTAATTTGGTACTTGTTGGGCGTGAAAGAGCCTGAAGCGACTTCGATATTACCTTCGTTTGAAACGTAAGTTTTATATTCTCCCATTTTCGAAATAGGAATAAATGTATAATCAATTCCAATCCTGAAATGAAATTTGCTGTTTTTTTCTTCTAACAAATCTATTCCTAAAGTTAATTCTGGGTAAATTAACCAAGATGTTTTAAATCTTGATATGTATTTATTGGTGCCCGCGAAACCTGTTTTTTCTTGAAATAAATTTGCAGAAGATAATGCTATTCCTAGTTTAAAAAACATAAAAGAATAATTAGGAATAGGATAATGAATACTAGCAGGAATGGATAAGTGTAAGAAATGAAATTGTCCGTTTTTTTGACTTTCCCCGTAATGAAAATGGTATTGTTGGTATTTTAACTCTGTACCAATGTGGGTGTCATATGCTTTTCCAAATCTCTTCCAATAGTCAAAACCGCCACCTATTCCGTATTCAGCATGAGGGTCATCTTTATCATCCTCAAAAACATGCCCGTCTCCACCAGTTGGTAGTATGGGAGTGAAACTAATTCCGAGCATTCCGTTTTTAGGTGCCTTATTGCTAAAGCCAAAACAAAAATTACTTCCCATTAATAAAATTATTCCAAATAATATAGTGATTGATTTATTCAAGTATTTATAATGCGATGTTTAGTTTTTTAGGATGTTTTACTTCAAATTCAAAAAAGGTAGATTGTTTAGTGTTTGCAGGGATTTCTAAATTCCATTCAAGTATTCCTGTTTCTTCATTAATTTTTAAACCTTTACCTAGTTTGTAATCTACTTTTATTTTATTGTTTTTAGAAATTGGAACTTGGTCAAGAACCTCAATTGAAATTGCTTTGTTTCGATTGTTCTTAACTGTTATTTGATATCCTCGTTTTTTTACAGCTCCTAAAATAGTTGAATTATTCATGCATTTTTCTTCTTGCTTAACACGATCAACTAAAATACTTTGATCCTTTCCTAAAGAAATAGCAAAGGTGTCTTCCATTATTTTAGGGTTTAAAAATGACTTACCTACAAAAGTTTCATCAAAGTAAATGTGATACTTACCTGGAATTAACGGCATTTTTTCTAACTGTGTAACTTCGGCTACTAAGAAAACATCGTTGTTTACTTTAGGAATAGAATAGTAATGGAAGGTTGCAGGTAAATCTCTTTTTAAAAGAGTTACTCTTTTTTCTCCCGATCCAGTATTGAGGGAGAATAATTGTGGTACTTGAAACGAACTGAAAGTTAAATTCTGAGTTTGGACTACTTTGCGTTTTTGGTAACGGCCTATTTGTGTCTCTTTATCATCAGAGGATTTATTTAAAGAACCAACTATTTCTTCAGATTCATAATTATCTAATCTCAGATTTGAATTAAAATAGGATAATGATTGTTGGTTTAGTCTCCATGGGTTTAAGTGTGGTTTATTTCCATTTAAAACAGGATTTCCGGTAGCAATTGTCAATTCAATACCATCCCAATTAACCGCCGTGTTTTGGAAAACCATTGCGTTGTATTCAAAATTAATTGGTAAATCAATATTTGAAGCTCTCATGTTATAAAGTGGTTGCCATCCGCATTTGTAAACATGGTAAGAAATGTTAAGTTTTGATTTTGTGTTTTTACCCGATTGAACCAATATTTCGATTTCGCCTGTTTTGGATGACTTTACTTTTTGCAATTCGTTTTGTTGCTTAGCTAATTTATTACGAACATCTTGAAACTTGCCCAATTGATGTTTGTTGTCTGTTATTTTTTTTATCAATTCTGGGAGCTTTGATTTATAGTAAAATACAAAATCTTTTACATCATCCACATCCAATGTGGAATTTCCTTTAATGGATTGATTAACTAAAATTAAATCATATTCTACTTGTAAATATTCCAATTGATCTTTAATGTTTAATACATCTAAATCTATTTGCCTAATAGATGATTTAAGTTGTTTTAATTTAGGCTCATCTTTTGTCTCTTTCAGGTAATTGATGGTGAATTTTACATCAAGGATTTTAACTCCTGGGATTTTGGCTTGAATTGTATTGTTATTTATATAAGGTGAAATTCCCGATATTTTAATCGTATCGATTCCTTGTTTAATTTGAATGTTTTGGCTTCTTTTTATTTCTGCTCCCTGAGAGAAAACCTTAACAGCGCTGATTTTTGGGGTTATTTGAGCAAAAATTCCAATTGAAAGTAACTGAAGAAGTAAAATAAGGTTTATTTTAAAGTTCATTTTGTGAGAGTTTGAAGCACTAAATTTAATGATGATCTACCTTTGAATACGTACTTGTTGATGGAATCTTGGTTATTTGTTGAAAACTTTTGGATTTAGTAATTAGATTTGTCGAGGAACACCACTTTTAAGTATATTATGGCAGAAATAAGGCCTTTGATTTTAGTAGTCAACGATGATGGAATTACTGCTCCAGGAATCAGAGCGTTAATTTCCTTTGTTAAAGAATTTGGAGATATTATTGTTATTGCACCAGATAAAGCTATGAGCGGAATGGGGCATGCAATTACAATTAATGCTACTCTACGTTTGAATAAATTAAATAGTGATTTAGGAATTGAAGAGTATAGCTGTTCAGGAACTCCTGTGGATTGTGTAAAATTTGGAACAAAAGTTGTTGCTGCAGATCGTAAGATTGATTTAGTGGTAAGTGGGATAAATCATGGGACGAACTCATCGATTAATGTTATTTATTCTGGTACTATGTCGGCTGCTGTTGAGGGTTCGGTTGAAGGTATTCCTAGTGTTGGTTTTTCTTTAGATAATCACGCTTTAGATGCCGATTTTACAGCTTGTGAGAGTTATGTGAAAGCTATTGTTCGAAAAATGTTAGACGATTCTATTGGAAAAGGATTTTCATTAAATGTAAATTTCCCCAATGTTCCTAAAGAAGAAATGAAAGGATTGAAGGTTTGTCGACAAGCAAAAGCATATTGGGAGGAGGCTTTTGATGAACGAAAAGATCCTTCTGGGGGAAGTTATTATTGGTTGACAGGCGAGTTTAAGTATCAAGATAGTGGAGAAGATACTGATATTTGGGCACTGAGAAATAATTATGTTTCAGTGGTGCCTACTAAATTTGATTTGACAGATTATGATGCTGTTAAAACGTTAAATAGTTGGAATGAAAATAAGTAAAGAGCAAAAGAAGGAAAGGCTGGTTGGAGTCCTTGTAGGAACTGTACTTCCTGTTGTGACGCTTTTAATTGCAAATTATGTGTTGTTACAATACTATCCGATTACGATTGATGAATTTGGATTAATACGTGTTCAAAGAGATTATAGTGCTTTTTTATGGGAGAATATTGCCGAAGCTGGTAAGTACGCAGTCTTCTTTTGTTTATCTATAAATATGCCTTTGGTAATGCTTTTATCTCAAAGGAAGTTGTTATTTATGGCCAATGGAGTTGTAATTCCTACGGTGCTTTATTCTGTTGTATTAGTTTTTTTAAGGATCTTATTATGAGATATTATATTGTTGCAGGAGAAGCGTCAGGCGACCTTCACGGAAGTAATTTAATGAAGGAATTAAAAACGCAAGATTCAGCTGCTGAATTTAGATTTTTTGGAGGTGATAAAATGAAAGCGGTTGGTGGTACTTTAGTAAACCATTATCGAGATACTGCCTTTATGGGATTTGTACCAGTAATCTTAAATCTGAGGACAATTTTAAGGAATATTAAAAACTGTCAGCAAGATGTTTTGGCATTTAATCCTGACGTGTTGATTTTGATTGATTATCCCGGGTTTAATTTAAAAATTGCAAAATTTGCCTTCGAAAAAGGATTGCAGGTTCATTATTATATTTCACCTAAAATTTGGGCTTGGAAAGAATCAAGAATCAAACAAATTAAGGCTTACGTTCATAAGATGATTACTATTTTACCTTTTGAAACTGACTTTTACAAAAAGCATAACATGGAGGTTGATTATGTTGGAAATCCTCTTTTTGATCAAATTTCTATTTTTAAAGAGACATCCGAAAAAATTCAATCCGAAAAACCAATTATTGCCTTACTTCCTGGAAGTAGAAAAATGGAATTAGAGAATATGCTCCCAACGATGGCTAAGGCTGCCAAGTTAATGGAGGACGATTATGATATTTATATTGGTGGAACTTCAGATTTCACACAAGAGTTTTATGAATCATTTTTAGATGGGTTAAAAGTTAATTTTGTGTTTGAAGAGACATATAAATTGTTAAACTCTTCCAAATTAGCAATGGTCACAAGTGGTACTGCAACTTTGGAAACTGCTATTTTTAAGGTTCCACAAGTTATCGTTTATAAGGGGCCGCCAATTGTTGTAGCGCTTGCTAAACGATTTATTAAAGTTGATTTTATTGGATTGGCAAATCTTACTGTTGGAAGAGAAATTGTACGAGAATTAATTCAGCAAGATTTTACACCTGAAAATATTCAATCAGAATTAAAAAAGTTTGAAACAACTGAAGGTGCGGCTATTATTGATAAGGATTATAATGAGTTGTTATCAATGATTGGAGGAGAGGGCGCAAGTAAAAAAGCTGCGAGAATAATCATAGAATCGATTAGTAAATAATTGATTCCTCTAAGTGAATATATCACAAAAAGGTTTGTATGTTTCGGAATAATCTTATTCTTCGCTTTACAAGTTAAGGGGGATAATTTATTGATTTCAATTTTAGGAGAGAAGACAATTAATAGTTTATCAGTTAAGATAACCCGCGGTGCGTATTCAATAAAAAAAAATAGTTCAATTTATAATTTGAATAAAGGAGATCGATTAAAGATTAGAAGTGGGCTCATTGTTTCATTAAACGATTCTGTTGGGTTTGAAGCTTCAGGTTTTGAGTTGATTGGGCATGAGTATGTGAATCATTTTGAGATATTAACAGCCGATGGACATACTTATAAGTATGATGATAACCTTCTGGTTAGCATGTTGACTGGAGAGGTGCAATTAATGAATAGGGTTGATTTGGATCATTATGTAGCTGGAGTTGTAGAAGGAGAAGCTGGATATGGTTTGCCTTTGGAGTATTATAAATTGCAAGCAATCCTATGCAGAACTTATGGTTTAAAGAACATCAACAGGCATAAGTCTCAAGGGTATAATTTATGTGACAAGGTGCATTGTCAGGTTTATCATAATAAGTGTAAAAAGAATGATATTATTAAAGCTACCGCAGCAACCAGTGGTTTGGTAGTTGTTGATCATGATTTAAACTTAATTAATACAACGTTCCATTCTAATTGTGGTGGGCAGACTTGTAATTCTGAAGATGTATGGGTTCGTCCTGTTAGTTACTTGAGGTCTATCAAGGATTCTTTTTGTTTAGGAGAGCCACATTCGGTTTGGAAAAAAAAGATAAATAAAGAGGATTTTAAAACAGTTTTTTCAAAAAACAACCCAATAGATTCTTTAGAGTTCGATTCTGTATTGAATATTTGCCAGGATACAGCTCGATTTCCGCATAAAAAGATAATTTCAACTAAATTAACACGAGTTAGGAGCGAGTTAGGTTTAAGGTCTACCTTTTTCTCCATTGAGCCAGATAGTAACCAATTATTATTGTTTGGTAAAGGTTTTGGCCACGGAGTAGGACTTTGTCAGGAGGGAGGAATAGTTATGGCAAGAAAGGAATACAGTTATGTAGATATTTTAAAATTCTATTATAACTCAGTTTTTATTGTCAACCAACGCGCGATTCTCTTTTTCAAGGAGTAATAAATGAAATGGAATCAGTTTCCAGCGCTAAGAGTTTTAATCTTTTACTTATTGTTTTATTTCCTTTTCAGTTATGTTCACTGGATTGGATCGGTAATTGGTGTTTTAGCGTTGCTATTTTTATGGTTGCTAAAAATAATTCAAGTTAAAGTGTGTTTTTTATTAATCGTTTTCCAATTTTTAATAATGGGAAGGCTTTCAATAGACGAATCTGTAAAGCTTCCAGATAATCATTATTTAGTAGAACGAGTATTAAAGGATAATGAAACAAAGACCACTTTAATTGCTAAGAATGCGCTTTTTAAGTATTTAATTTCCATAAAAAAGAAGGATTATAATTCTTCTTTTTTCCTGAAAGGGGATGTTGTTTGGTGCGACGTGAAAGGTAAGTCGATTATGAATCCAAAGGATTTAAATGGGTTTATTTATAAAGATTATTTAAATGAATTGAGGGTCGATTCTGTGATTTACGCAATGAGCACTCCTTTACTTGTATTTAGAGATTTAAAATCTATCCAGTTTGCGGCTGCAAGATTAAAGCGGTTTTTCATATCTAAATACAAAGGAATTAATGAAGTAAGCCAAGAAACTCGAGGTGTTTTGATTGCGCTATTCTTTGGTGATAAATCATTTTTAGATTTTGATCACAAAACACTTTTTAAAGATGCAGGAGTAGTTCACGTTCTAGCCATTTCAGGTTTGCATGTTGGTATATTATACGTTTCATTGGCATTTGTTTTTGGGAAATTATTGAGATTTAAAAAGTGGAGTCGATTTGCCTTTGTGTCAGGGATTTTAATATTCTATGCTTTTCTTACCGGCTTGTCGCCTTCAGTTTCAAGAGCAACGCTAATGTTTGTGTTGGTCTACTTCGGGAAATCTATAAATAGTAAACCTACTTCGTTGAATATTGTTTTTACAACAGGACTTATGATGTTGTTTTATGAACCAGAAGTACTATATGATATTGGTTTTCAATTGTCCTATTCAGCGGTTATAGGAATTTTAATTGTGAGCCAATATTCATTTTTGAATGTCCGGCATAAAAATCAATACATAGAAGGTATATTTGGTTTGATGAAAGTGAATTTTGCAGCTTTTATTTTTACGGCTCCAATAATCGTCTTTTATTTTCATACCATAAACTTCACCAGTCTTTGGGCTAGCTTTATTGTTGTACCAATTATTACAGTTGTAATGTACATGGGTGTATTCTCAATGGGTGTATTTTGGATACCTGCGCTTTTTTTGTTTATAATAAAATGCCTTGATGTTTTATTAGTTTTTTCAACTTTTGTACTGAAATTCATTGTCAACCATATTTTACTTCGAGAAGTTGCCGTTGTGGATTTAACGTTGTTATTCGTCTCTTTAAGTTTAGTTGTTGTTCTTTTTTTTGGGCAATGGAGGATGTTAATTATTCCATGTGCGCTAATGCTTAGTAGCTTTTTTTTTCAGGATAGTAAAAAATTAAGATTTTTAAATAAAAAGGATGTTTTTCAAGTTAAATTTGATGAAAAGGTGATTGATTTAGAATTGAATGAATGCTTTGTTTTGGATGGTTTGATTAGAGTTTGTAAGATGAAAGACGATGAGGTTCTATTTCATCGATTAACGGGCAGTGTTGACTTGACTATTGAGGATACAGGATTGTTTACAGAAGAAAATGATAGTGTCTTTGTCAATTTTAATATTGATAATTATAAGACTTTAACTTTAGAGTTTTAGCTAAAGAATTCATACATTTAAAACGTGTTAATAAAAATAGGAACTATACTTTTTTTGTATGGAATTACATTTTCAGCTTGTACAAGTGATTCTTCCGGTTTCGGAGACAAGAACTTATTAAATGGTGAACAAAAACAATCTGACAACACAATTTTTGACTTATCAACAGATCTTGCCGATGATATCGCCGCTTACAAGGCGGTAGTTAATATTATTAGAGAAACAGGTTTAGCTCAAAACTTTGTTGTTTTACCTGGAGATGTTGCTAATGTTAAATCCTATATTGAAAATAATGAGAGAATTCTTGAGTATAATCCAAACTTTATGGAGAAGCTTCAGGAAGACTCTAATTGGCATGGAATATCTGTTTTAGCACGACAAATTGGTCATCACTTATCAAATTATGAACTAGCAGGAGAACAAGCTGGTATTGATGAAGAGATAGAGGCAGATAAATGTACCGGGTTTGTTCTTTTTCAAATGGGAGCAAGTTTGGATGAAGCTATTCATGCTTTGGAAATTGTAATGAAGGAAGATTCTATTGGGAAAAGTGTTTCTCGAAACTCTCGACTAGTATCCTTAACTAGAGGGTGGAACAATTCTAAGCTATTAATGAGTGATGCAGCTATCGAAGAGATAGTCGTTGTTGATTCTATTCTTAAAGATGAATCAGTTGATCTTAAAGCTCTTAATATATCAAATACTATTGAAGCCCCAGCTTATTTATATAAAGTTTTTTTAGCAATTGATAAAAAAATGTATTTTGTTGACTATGAAGGAGTTATTTCTAAAGAAGTAGAGGGAGGACAGCATCCTGTAGGCTTTAAGAAAGATAGTGATAAGCCAAGATTCGACTGGATTTTTGTTAAAGAAGGTAATTCTTATGGGGTTGATTCAGAAGGTCGATTATGGGCTTTTTCAACTGATGGTGAATTTCATATTGTAGGTCAGGCAGTTAAAGTTGTTGAGTAAATTTCAGATTTTTTTTCTAAATTAAGTGCTAAGCATTTTTAATGTGATCAGTCCATTCTAAGTTTTTAAATAAAAAGTGTAACAAAACGACGTCCTTTGGTTATAAGTTTAAGGCTTTAATTTATTGAGGTTTTCTTTATCTTTGCATTATGAGGGTTTTTTTATCAGTTTTTATGCTATTTTTCTCTTTTAGTTTGTTCAGTCAAACTACTTGTAATTCCGCTCAGTTTATAAGAGAAGTAAGTGTTTCAGAATCCAATTCTTCAAACGTTAATTGGTATAAGTTTAGAGCAAAAGGAAACATATTAGACTTTACAGGGAATTTAAAATCAGACAGTTTATTCGAATACGAAATTTTCCCATTTACTAGTTGTAATCAAATTATTAATGGGCATACAATTCCAGTTCGAAGTGTTAAAAAAGGAGTTGCTTTACTCACTGAAGAGCTTTGGGAAAGAGTGGTAGAAGAAGGTGTTTGTATTTGTGGAACTTGTTTAAGTAACATAAAGAGTGACAATAAAAAAGCTCTAAAGGTTAAACAAGGTGAATTCTATTTATTAAAAGTTTACGGTGGTATAACAGCATTTGAGTTTAATCTCACCTATTCTGATATTGACTCTTTAAATCCAATTCAATTTTCATTGGATAGCCTTTCTATAAATGAAGTTGAAGTTGGAATGGTTTATCAATTGAAAGAAATATTCTTCATTCCTGCAACGGCTCAGTACTTACCAAAGTCTATCAAGGAATTAGAACGATTAAAGCAGTTTTTATTAAATCACGAAGTGCTAAAGGTACAAGTTCGCGGTCATGTTAATGGTCCTGCACAAACGAAACCTGAGTTTTATCAAGAGCTATCGGACGCAAGAGCTAAGGCTATTAAACAATTTTTGGTTGGTAATGGAGTCGGAGAGGAAAGGGTTGATGAAAAGGGAATGTCTAATTTTCAAATGCGCTATTCATCACCCAAAACGGCTTTTGAAGCAGGTGAAAACAGAAGGGTAGAAATTATAATAACGGCTATTTAATGAGATCTGTTATAGTTTTTATGTTATGCTTCTTAAGTTTTTTTGTTAATGCACAGCATTCATGTGAAAAGGCTATTGAACTAAGAGTAGATAGCTTAGCTTTAGTGACCGATTTTGGGGATATTACTTATTTTAAAATAAAAAAGGATTTTATTTACCAGTCATTTAATGTCTCTGGGAACTACGAAAAAGTTGTCGTAAATCCATCTGAATGTGGCTTGAAGATAAAAGAGATTAAGATTGGGTCAAATGGAATTACAAGTATTTCAGATGAGTTAATTGATGCAGGTTATTGCTCATGTGCAACTTGTTTAAAACGTAATTCAGAGGTGAATTTAAATAATGATTCGTTAGTGTTTGTGAAGTTTATTGGTGCTCAATCAATAAAACTAGAATTAAATAAAGCCATTCCGAAACAGAAAAAGAAATGGTTTGAAAGAGAATTGGTTAAAGGTGATAAAATTAGACTGAAAAACATTCTCTTTGTTGGTGGCGAAGCGAGGTTTAGAGCTGTTAGCTATAAAGACCTCAATCAATTGTTGGCAGTGATGAATGCTTATCCGAACTTGAAAATCTTAGTAGAAGGGCATGTTAATAGTCCTGGGAAAAGAAATACTAATACGAACCAAGTTTTAAGCACACAAAGAGCAGAAGCTGTTGTAAAGTACCTTATTAAGAAGGGTATACGCGAAAGCCGGCTTAGTTTTATTGGTTTTGGAAATACAAAAATGATTTATCCGAATACGAAGTTGGAATACGAAATGCAATTTAATAGAAGGGTTGAAATTCTAGTTCAGTAATGGGAAAAGGTAAAAAATATTATATCATTTATAAGCCAAAAGGATGCTTATCCCAGTTTTCGAAGGAACATGGAAAACGGGCTTTAGGAGATGTTTTTGATTTACCTACGGATGTTTATCCTGTGGGTAGGTTAGATGAAGATTCGGAAGGGTTGTTGTTGATTTCTAATGATAAATCAATTAATTCAAAGTTATTAAATCCATTAAACGGTCATTGGCGTACTTATTGGGTTCAGGTGTCTGGTCAGATTCATAAATCGGCTATAAAAGCCTTGGTGAATGGTGTTGATATCGTAGTAAAAGGAAAAATTCATTCTACACTTCCTGCTAGAGTCAAAAAAGGAAATCCGCCTAAGAATATATTACCACTAAATGTTTCTGAAAAAGAAACCTCGTGGGTGAAAATTTCCCTTTGTGAGGGAAAATATCGTCAGGTAAGAAAAATGACAGCTAAGGTTGGTTTTCCAACATTACGTTTGGTTAGAACTCACATTGAGGAATTAGAACTTGGAGAACTTAAGCCTAGCGAGTTTAAATCACTAGATAAGAAAGCGTTGTTTCATAAATTAAAATTATCAGTCGATTAACGGTTATAAAAAGGAAACTGTACAAAACAAAATAGTTATTTGAATCATTTTGTTTTAGCTCGATATTATATTGAATATATAGGAGAGTAAGTATATCAACATTTTTCATGCGTACTTTTATTAGTTCGTACTAAAGCACCTTTACAAAAACTAAGTTTGTTTAATGGTGAATAATTTTTCCCCTCTAAATTATCTATTGAGATTAGGAAGGATATCTGCTCTGGTGATTATAGTGAAATGAAATATTTTAAAAAGGTTATGGTTGGCAAAAACAGATATATTAGTTAAAGAAAGGTAAAGTACTTCAATTACTTTTATCGTGATTATGTTGACTTAGTCAAGGCTTAGTTTAACTTCTTTTGGGTTTTCTTTTTTATATTTAAATTTTTTAAAGATTATTCGTATTATTTAAAATTATCAAATCAATGACACCACTTAATAAAGATACAATTGACAAGATTTTAGAGCTTACTGGCGGAGATGATTCCATTTTAGTTGAATTATTTGAATCTTTCTTGGCAGACGCTAAAGAGTTGTCCGAGCGGATAAAGAAATCGGCTGCATCTTCTGATTGGGAGCAGCTTATGTTTGATGTGCATACTTTAAAAGGATTGTGCGGAACAATTGGTGCAATACCTTTATACGAAGTGTGTAAAGTTTTAAATGACGATTTGAAAAGTGGCAATATGTCTACTTCAATTGATTTGGCAAATGAAACTATATTGAAATATGAAGATTTATTTGAACATATTACATCTAATTATAAAGTATAATGAAGCATAAGGTCTTTTTAATTGAAGATAATCCAACCGAAGGTTTTTTGTTGAGATTAGCACTGAGTAATATTAAAAACATTGAAATGACGCACTTTAAAACAGGTGGGGAATTGATGGCGAGTATAGATGAAAAGCCGAGTATAGCAATTGTCGACCTTAATTTGCCTGATATAAACGGGTTAGATTTAATAAAGGAGATTAAGAAGAAACATAATTCTATAAAGATAATTGTAGTTTCAGCACAGAGAGATATTGATGTTATAGCAGTAGTGCAGGCTGAAGGGACACCATATTATTTGGTTAAAAGTGATAGTGTTTTGAAAAATTTAAAATCAATAGTTCAAGATTTTTTATTGACCATTGAAAGAAAGGATTAATTTATAGCTTTGCATACGCTCAATTATACAATTTTAAAAATAAAATATTTATTGAGAACGGTTTGTCTCACCCGGGCGTTTATTCAATGTGCCAAGGTTCGAATGGGAAGCTTTGGATTGGGTTGGATGGTGAATATAGCGAGTAGAATGAAGAGTAATAGTTAGCCTAACCGTTTAACCATATCTAAAAACACATTGAGCTATGTGAAGGAATATTTCGAATTTGAGTAAAGGGGAGAGATTCAAGCTAAAAATAGAGGAAAGTTAGAGATGTATTTTATAAATTCATTATTGCCTGAGTTCACCGAGGATGTGATTAAAGCAACTGCATCAAGCTCATTTTATGAGGCATAGAAAAGCCCCTGATTGTATCATCAGAGGCTTAGTATAATTATTAATCCTAGTGATTAGTTAGGTAGCTAGCAACACCAGCAGCATCTGCTTTCATTGCATCTTCACCTTCTTTCCAATTAGCTGGACAAACCTCACCGTTTTCTTCAAAGAAATTTAATGCATCAACCATTCTTAAGGCTTCATCAACTGATCTTCCTAATGGTAAGTCATTTACAACTTGATGACGTACAGTACCTTCTTTATCAATTAAGAATAATCCTCTGTAAGCAACAGGAGCTCCACTAAAAGCGGCATTCCCTTCTTCGTCTACATCATACTCACCTGCTAAAACATCATAGTTCTCAGCAATAGTTTTTGATAAATCAGCAACTAATGGGTAAGTAACACCTTCTATTCCACCTTTATTTTTTGATGTGTTTAACCAAGCCATGTGCGAGAATTTTGAATCAATTGAACATCCAACAACAGCTGTGTTTTTTGATTCAAATTCAGCTAATCTTGCTTGAAAAGCATGTAATTCAGTTGGGCAAACAAATGTGAAATCTAATGGGTAAAAGAATAAAACTACGTTTTTTCCTTTGTATTGGTCTAAAGAGAAATTTTCTGCGAATTCTCCTCCGTTAATTACCGCGTCTGCGCTAAATGATGGAGCTTTTTTTCCTACTAAAACAGCCATGTTTATTTTTATTTTTAGTTTATAAAATTATATTACAATTATACAACATACTCGAGGGATATGAAGTGGTTTATTAATAGAGTTTGATTATTGCACCATTAATGTTAGTCGATCACAAAAGTAAAAGTGAGGTGCTTGCTGCAATTCCAAACCCTATAATAATTGAAACGAATTTGGAAAGATTAAAACCATGATTTTCACTAATTTCAAAAAGTATTGTAGTTGATATATATAAAAATATTCCAATTACAATAGCCATAAAGTATTGATGGTAAGTTTGAAAAAACATTATTTCTTCAGAGAGCAAAAGTCCTAAAGGAGCCATCAAAGAGAATAAGCCGAGGATTAAAAATGATTTTAATTTTTTACCAATATAATGGTTTAACATGCTCCCGAAAACGATAGCCACAGGTAGCTTATGCAATATTAATCCAGTGAAAAAGTAATCGTGAAAATGTTCATCTCCACCATGGTGTGCGTGCCCTTCTGCTAAGGGAGTAGCTTCAAATAATGCATGTAAAAATAAACCTATAAGTGCTGTTGATTTTATTTTTTCGTTGTGGCTTTTATGATAATGCCCGTGGTCAATTCCTTGGGTCATAAATTCAAGTACAAGCTGAATTGAAAACCCAATCAGTACAAATAATCCATAGGATGGTTTATAGTCATGAAATAATTCGGGTAAGAAGTGTAGAATTGTAAGTCCAAACAGAAATGCGCCCGAAAATGAAAGTAAAATTTTTAAAGATCTTTCTTTGTTAAGGTTTACAAAAAGGAATACACAACCTGATAAAAAGGTGATTCCAAAAAGAAGAATTTGTGTTACTATACTATCCAATTTTTTCTGCTATTATAATCAGTCGATCTGAATTATTGTTAAATATATTCAAGTCGTAGTTTCCAAAGGTATGGGTAATTTTTAAATTGGCTTGTGATAAGTAATTATTAAAATCATTTAAACTAAGAAGTTTTACTGATTCTTGAAACGAATAGGACTTTCCTTTGTCTTCAAATTGAATTGTTTTAATCACTTGGTTGTTTTTAATTTCTTTTGAGATATTAAACTCTATATTATCAATAAGCTTTTTTTCAAAAGAAATTAAAGTCTCGATAACCTTTTCTCTATTCAAAAAGTCAATTACAAGTTTCCCTCCTGTTTTTAAGTTTTTGGCAGAAGCCTTTAAGGCGTTTAGTTCATCGCGTTTACTTTTAAAATAACCAAAACTAGTAAAGAGGTTAAATGCATAGTTGAAGTGATTAGTCCTGAAAAGTTGTCTCATGTCATGTACGTAAAACGACAACCCTTCTTTGGCAGATTTATCTGCTTCTTCAATACTCTGAGCAGAAAGATCATAACCAACAACATTAAATCCTTTTTTATTGAGATAAATGGAATGTCTTCCTTTCCCACATGCAATGTCTACAAACTTGTCTGTTTTATTCGGCTTTAGAAAGTCTAGAAGATTATTAATGAATCGTTCAGCTTCATTATGATTTCTATTTTTATACAGTGTGTGATAGTAGGGAGTGTCAAACCAACTTGCGAACCATTCATTCTTCATATTGTAAAGATAATATTCAATTCTTTGACTTGTATCTATTCTTTTGTAGAATATCTATTAGTGCTGATTGAAAAATAAATATGATTTAAAGTGCGATAATTGAAACCAATGATAGGACGTAGACGTTATAAGTCAAGATAATTAGTTTTTATTTTGAATTAAAAACTCTAATTTTACTTTTAATGTCGTTTAAAGATTTGGACATATATAGCTTTTACCAAAAAATGGAGCATGATGATATTATGCTGTCGTTTAAAGGCGATGTTACGTCTGAAATGTTAACTTCTATGCTTCAAATTATGGAGACTAAATTGGAAAATTTAGGAGAAGGTAGTAAAGTAAAGCGTAAAGTATATAATGTTTTGGTAGAGTGTCTGCAAAACTTATACCATCATAGAGATGAAATGAAACGTGCAGGTATTGATGAAGAAAGCGCAGCAATCTTTATGATTGGAAGAACGGAAGATTCATACAATATTGTTACAGGAAATTACATAGTTACAAATCGAGTTGAAAGATTGAAATCTAGAATTGACCAGGTTAATTCCTTGGATGTAGATGGTTTGAAAACACTCTATAAAGAAGTGTTAAATAACGACGAGAGGAGTGATAGAGGTGGAGGGGGTTTAGGTATTATTGATATTGCCAGGAAGAGTAAACAGAAATTAGTTTACGATTTTATGGAAGTAGACGACAAGTATTCATTTTTTAGTTTGTACATTAAAATTCCTCAAAATAAATAATAGCATTATGGGAAAGATTTCTATAGATGGAACTTCAAAAACGCCAACAGTATTATTTGATTCTGAAAACGGTGTTATGGAGCTCAAGGGAAGATCTATACCGGAGAACAGTATTGAGTTTTATAAACCAATTGTTGAATCATTAGATGATTATGCAAAAGGCCCCAAGGATAAAACAAAGGTTGAAATCCAATTAGAGTATTTCAATACTTCATCGTCAAAATGTATTCTTGATTTATTTAAGAAACTAGAAGCTATTCATAAAGGTGGAAATGAAGTTGCTATAAATTGGTATTACGAAGAAGATGATGAAGATATGTTAGAGGCTGGTGAAGATTATCAAGCGATCATAAAAGTTCCTTTTACCATGATTGAAGTTGAAGAGGAATAGTTGATTTAAAAAGATAAGAAAAGGGCGGATTTTAATTCGCCCTTTTCTTATGTCAATTTTTCTAAAACATATTGTGCTGTTAAGGAGTCTTTTGCAGTGCCTATTTTTTCAGGTGTTCCAGCATAATTGAGCTTTCCGCCATATTTTCCACCGCCCGGTCCTAGGTCAATAATCCAACTCGCGCATTTCATTATTTCAGGATTATGCTCAATAACAATGAGTGAATGACCTTGGTCTATCAAAGCATAAAATGAATTAAGTAACAAGTTGATATCATAAAAGTGCAGTCCTGTAGTTGGCTCATCAAATACAAATAATGTTTTGTCACTATTATTCCCTTTTATAAGGAAGTAGGCCAGTTTAACTCTTTGGGCTTCACCACCAGAAAGTGTGCTAGAGGATTGACCAAGTTTTATATATCCTAAGCCGACCTTTTGTAGAGGTATTAATTTGCTAACCAGTTTACCTTCTAAACTAGTTTTCCTATTTGGATCGGCGAATTGTTTAAAGAAAGTTAAAGCTTCTTCAATTGATAGGTTGAGGATGTCAAAAATATTTTTCCCATTGAACTCAACTTCTAAAACTTCTTCCTTGTACCTTTTACCTTTACATTCTTCACATTTCAATTTAAGATCGGCCATGAATTGCATTTCAATCGTAATGTGACCTTCTCCTTGGCACTTTTCACAACGTCCATTTGGCACGTTTAAAGAGAAGTGAGAAGGCTTATAGCCTCTTAGTTTTGCCATTGGCAGTTTGGTGAAAATATTCCTTATTTCATCAAAGGCTTTTACATAGGTTGCCGGATTAGATCGAGATGATTTTCCAATAGGATTTTGATCAACATATTCAATGTTTTCAATCCAGTTTAAATCTCCAGATAATCTATTACTTTCACCACCGTTTAACAAGGTTTTCACCTCTGGAATTAGTTCGTTTTTAACTAAACTAGATTTACCAGATCCGCTAACCCCTGTTATAACAGTTAAACCTCCTAAAGCAATTTGAACACTTGGTATATCAAGATTATTAGAATAAGAGTTTTTTAATTCTAAATATTTTTTTGGGATTTTCTTTTTTGGGATTTCAATTTTCAACTCACCATTTAAGTATTTTGTAGTTAAACTTTTTCCTGATTTTAGTAGTTTTTTATGGTCTCCTTCAAACACAACCTCTCCACCGAAAGCTCCTGCCTTAGGGCCGATATCGATAATGTGATTAGCAGCTCTCATTATTTCCTCATCATGTTCAACAATTACAACTGTGTTTCCAATTTGGTTTAATCCTTTTAACACCGAAATTAATTTAGCGGTGTCTTTTGGATGAAGTCCTATGCTTGGTTCGTCTAACACATACAAGGATCCTACTAAGCTAGATCCTAGTCTGCTGGCTAAATTAATTCTTTGAGATTCACCTCCAGATAGGGAGTTACTTAATCGATTCAATGAGATATAGCCAACGCCAACATTAATCAGGAACGCAAGTCGGTTTGTGATTTCTTCTAATAATCTTTTACCGATTTTAAATTCTCTCTCCGATAATTTTAGATCTAAAAAGAATGAATATGCATCCTCGATAGTCAGGTTGGTTATTTGAGCAATGTTCACTTCTCCAACCTTTATGGCTAATGATTCTTTTTTAAGTCGGTGTCCTTGGCATTCATGACAGTGTGTTTTCCCTTTGTAACGAGAAATCATAACTCGATTCTGAATTTTATAAATCTTAGCTTGTAATCCATCAAAGAAGTCGTGAATTCCTTGAAAGTGTTTACAGCCATTCCATAATAAATCAATTTCTTTTTGAGTTAAATCTTTATAGGGTGTATGTACTGGAAAGTTTACATAATGAGCATTGTTAACGAGTTGCTTTCTCCAGTCACCAAGCTTTGGGCCTTTCCATGGTGCAATACAAGAGCTATTTACGGATAGGTTTTTGTCGGGAACAACTAAGTCTTCACTTATCCCTAAAATCTTTCCAAATCCTTCACAAGCAGAGCATGCGCCAATCGGACTGTTGAAGTTAAATATCTCAGGACTTGGCTCTGTAAACAACAACCCATCTAGCTCTAATTTATTGCTGAAGTGTTTGGATTGAATTTTATCGTCCAAATAAATGTCAATCCAACTTTCACCGTTTACTTCATTAAATGCAGTTGATGTTGAATCTGATATCTCATTTTTAAAGTCTTCATCTCCTAATGTTACAGAAAATCGATCTATAATTAAATCGAAATCTTGGTTTTCTTTTACTTCAGAAAGAGCGATGAATTCATTATTTATTCTACATCTTGAAAAACCATCCTCAATTAATTGTTCTATTACAATAGAAGGAGCTTTAACGTATTTTAAATAAATTAGTCCTTTTGTGTTGTTTTTGAAGGATAAGATATAGTCAACAACATCAGTTATTGAGTCTTTTGTAACTTCTTGATTAGAAATTGGAGAGATTATCTTTCCTACTCTAGCAAAAAGAATTTTTAAATAATCATATATTTCAGTAGAAGTTCCAACTGTAGATCTTGGATTTCTAGTTATTACCTTTTGTTCAATTGCAATCGCAGGTGAAATTCCATGGATGTATTCCACGTCAGGCTTTTCTAGTTTACCCATAAACTGTCTAGCATAAGATGATAAACTTTCAACGTACCTCCTTTGACCCTCTGCATAAAGTGTGTCAAATGCAAGAGAAGATTTTCCTGATCCGCTTACACCGGTTATTACTGTAAGTGAATTTCTAGGAATCTCAACATCAATGTTTTTAAGATTGTGCAGCTTTGCGCCTTTAATAATAATACTTTTATGAATTTGTGTGTTATTCTTTTTTTTCGGCATGCTTATTGAAATCTGATGGCTATATGACAGTTAGTAAATTTATGCTTAATTTAAAGGATGCTTAAAAAAAGTTAAAGTTTTTTTATAATTCAAACAATAAGTTAACTTTACGTTCGTTAGTGATCTAATTAAATTACCAATTTTAAATAAATAAACGCCTATACAACATAATTACTCTGATATTTTTTTTGATAATTAATAACCTAAAAACAGAGGGATTATGAAGTTAGTGAACCTTTCCGATAAGGAATTAGTGACCATCTACATTAAAGGCGATGAGATAGCATTACAAGAATTGGTAAATCGTCATAGATCAAGAATCTATTCCTACATTCTCGCAACAATTAAAAACAAAGCTTTAGCTGAAGATTTTTTTCAGGACACCTTTATCAAGGTTATTCAAACTTTAAAGGGAGGGAAGTATAACGAAGAAGGTAAATTTCTTCCTTGGGTGATGCGAATTTCCCATAATTTAATGATAGATTATTTTAGGAAAGAAAAAAGATTTAGAAAAGTAAGTGGTAAGAGTAGGGATAATGAAGAATATGATGTTTTCAGCACAATTGGATACGATGAGTTAAATATGGAAGAGCGATTAATTAAAGCTCAAGTTAAAACCGATGTAAAAGAATTGATTGAACGTTTGCCTGACGAGCAAAAAGAGGTTGTGAAACTTAGACATTATTATGATATGAGTTTTAAGGAAATTTCAGACATTACAAATGTTAGTATAAATACCGCATTAGGTAGGATGAGATATGCTTTGATAAACCTTAGAAAATTAGTTGAAGAAACGGGAGTCTCTTTAGAAATGTAAAAAATGTTAAAATTCACACAATAAAGTTTTTTTATTTGCGTTTAATCAAGCAAATAAACATCAAACCAAATTGTATGGATAAATATTACTCTAAAGAAATTTCAGATAAAGAATTAGAAAACGCAGGAATAAATTATATAGCAGAGCCAAGTGAGGCTGCTGTTGAATTTATCTTGAATTACTCAAAAAGCTTCAATGTTAGGGAAAGCGAGAGTGTTGGTGCAATTTTTCTGAATTTAAATTAATTATTAAAAAAAATGTCGGAATTTGTTTCGACATTTTTTTTTGCGGTAGAAACTATTTTATTTATTAGATCGTATCAGGAAATCTGTATACTTGTTTAAAAATATAAATAAAGTGAAAATATTTGTCGTAATCGCCTTGTCATTATTCTTACTGCCATCCTTTTTGATGCCTCAAGAAGTTCCAGCTCCACAGAATTTAATGGTCACATTAACTGGATATAGAAATCCTGATAATGTTTTGAAGTGTAAACTTTATTACATGGTTACCCTACCTGTAGATCCTTCTCGTATAAAAAATGTTCATTTAATTTTGGAAAAGCCAACAGGGGATCTGGAAAAAGAAACGCTAAGTGATATTCTTATTCCCTTTGATTGGGCAAAGGCTCAGAAGGTTGATGGGGTTGTTAGCTTTTATACGACGAGAAATATTTTATACATAGGCATTGGTGAATATGATCTTTTAAGACGCTATGAGTGTAAAATCTCTTTTTTAAACGAAAATGGAGAAGAGAGTCGTTTTGCAATCTTTAAAAAACAATAAATTTTTCGATACTTCGTTTAAAGCTATATCAGCTAAAAATTCGGGGTATGTTCAAAAGTCTTTTCTTCTCAATCGGGATTTTTTTCTCAGTTTCATGTTTTTCGAATAACGGTTTTAGGCTTAAAAAAATTACATTTCCAACAGGGTTAACTAAACTTACCCAGGAAGTCATGAAGCAGGCTTCCGCGGTTTATAATGAATTACTTGATAGAAACTTTACAAGACTTCAAATTAAAGGACTAGATGAGGAAGAATGGTCACGCTACGATTTAATTCAATTGGCTAAAAAAAGAGCCGTTTCAATACGAGAGTTTTATATTGGTATCGGATGTCTTGGTAAGAATATCCGTATGGATTTGGCCGGAATTCCGAGTGTTATATTATTTAAGCCCCGAGCTACTTACTCCTTGAGTGGTAGAATTGACCTCAATAAAACAGAGCAACAGTGTTTTACTGTTGCTGTTTCAAAGAAAGATTTTTTTAAAACGAAGAGTGGTAATGTTTTTGTTTTCGAGCAAAATTCGTTCGTTGATCAAAATGAAATGAACGTATCTGGTAACGTAAATGTATGTGTTTGGTAGTTTTACAAACAAAAAGATATGATTGTTAGTCAGCTTTCCTCTTGTGGAAAAGAGGAGGTGCTGGAGACGGCAAGTGCTTTTTATGTTCAAGTTTATCAAGGTGATAAAAAGTTGGACGTCAAAAAAGGGAAGGCATTTAGGGTTTACTTACATCGTCCTGTGAATGCTGATGGGTTTAAAGCTTATTATGGTGATGTGAGAGATGGAAATGTAACGTGGTTGGAAGATAAAAGATCTTATACATATACAAGTGTATTCGATGAAGGCGAGTTATATGAAAACACCAAAATTGACAATTCATTTTTGGTAAGGCAGGAGGAGCCAAATGTTGATGAATTAGAAGAAAAGTTGTTACTTACCGGAAAAAAAATTGGATGGATTAATTGTGATCGAATTATTCATGTACACAACCCTTGTGAATTAGAAGTAGTACTCGCTGATGTTACTGATGAATTCACTGTCCGATTAGCTTTGAGTAAAAGGAATGTTGTAGTTCCTGGTTTGGTTAATTCAAATTATCTTAATAAATATAAATTTTCAAAAGTTCCTGCTGGAGAACCTGCCTTTGTCATAGCTTATAAAGAAAGTAGCGATGGATATTACGTTGCGTATTCTCAAGTTACATTAGGCTATATTAATTCGTTGAACTTTGAGCCTCAATTTAAAACAAAGAAAGAATTTGAATCTTTACTAGAATCCTTTTTACATTAGTAGAAAAAATTGAATGGAAAATAATCTAAAGCAGTTTGAGCGGCTATTAATTATTATGGACGACTTAAGAGAGAAATGCCCTTGGGATAAAAAGCAAACTTTAGAATCATTGAGGCATCTTACCATTGAAGAAACATATGAATTATGTGATGCAATTATTGAGAATGATCTTGACGAGTTGAAAGGAGAGATAGGAGACTTGTTATTGCATATGGTCTTTTATTCGAAAATAGCTAGTGAAAAGAAAGCATTTGATATAGGAGATGTGTTAGAATTTGTTTGTGATAAATTGGTTCGCAGACATCCACATGTTTATGGAGATGTTATAGCTGATACAGAAGAAGCTGTTAAATCTAATTGGGAGAAGATAAAACTCGAAGAAAAACAGGATAGTACTGGTTTTAAGTCAGTTCTTAGAGGAGTGCCGAATAGTATGCCTTCTCTTGTTAAAGCAATTAGAATTCAGGATAAAGTTCAAGGAGTTGGTTTTGACTGGGATAATAAAGATCAGGTTTGGGAAAAAGTAAAAGAGGAACTTGATGAGTTTAAAGTCGAGTCAGACAAGAACGATCAAACTAAAATGGAGGAGGAATTTGGGGATTTAATGTTTTCTATGGTTAATTATGCTCGCTTTATTGGAGTTAACCCTGATGACGCTTTAGAACGCACAAATAAGAAGTTTATAAATCGTTTTACAGAGATGGAGAAATCTATCCATTCAGAAGGTCAGGATCTACAATCAATGAATTTAAGGCAGATGGATGTCTACTGGGAACGTGCTAAAAAGAAAAAAGGTTAAAAGAATTTAATAGCAGTTCTTTTACAATTAGAGCGGACTAAGTAAGCTAGATCGTAATTGATTTCAAGATACGCTATAGCACTAATTGCATTAAGTGGCTTGTATTCATCAAAGGAAACAGGTTCGGCTTGATAATCCATTTCCCCTTTGTTAATAGGGTAAGGTGAGACTGTGTTTTTTCCTCCTTCAGTGGTAAGCAAATCTTGAAACGCGTAATGTACTCTTATTCCAAATACTAAGTAAGTATTATTGGAACCCAACATGAAACTTCCTACTCCAACTACACCTTCAAAATGCGTCTTGGTGAAATAATCATCAACTTTTGTTGTTGTTCCGTTTACTGTTTCCGTAACTCCAGTCATAAAGGAAATTTGAGGTCCAATTTCAAGGAAACTTCCATTGTCGCTATTGTGTTTGTAAAGAAATGGGATATTAAAAGAATTGTATTTAATGTTTTTAGACCAAGCTTTTTCTGTTTCTGTAGGTTGGAATTCAAATTCTTGGCTTGCTTTTGTATAGATGAAATCTAGAGTTATTTGATGGTTAAGATTAAAATTTAGTCCAAGCTTACCTCCAAAACTATATCCAGGCGTTAATTTATTTACAATTGTTTGTTCTTCCCAGATATTAGTATTAACCAATTGTGTAACTCCAGCTCCGAATTTTATTCCAGAATCTACCCAAGATTGTGAAAAAATATTTAACGAAAAGCTGATTGAAAGGGCGGTTAAAAGTAAAATTCTCATATCTTTGGTTAAGTATTTATGACACAAAAATAGTTAAAAATAATTTTATAAGGTTATGGGTCTATTAGAAGGAAAGGTTGCAATTGTAACTGGAGCGTCAAGGGGTATAGGAAAAGCAATTGCTCAGAAATTCGCAAGTGAAGGAGCGAAGGTTGCTTTTACGTATTTAAGTTCTGAAGAGAAAGCTAAGGCTTTTGAAGATGAATTAAAAGCTGCAGGAATTGAAGCAAGAGGATATAAAAGTAATGCCGGTGTGTTTTTAGAAGCCGAAGAATTAATTGCTAACGTGGTTAAGGATTTTGGAGCTTTAGATATCATTGTTAATAACGCAGGTATTACAAGAGATAATTTATTAATGAGAATGAGTGAAGAGCAATTTGATGAAGTTATTGCTACAAACTTGAAATCGGTATTTAATACAACAAAGGGGGCTTTACGAACGTTTCTTAAAGCTAGAAAAGGTTCAATAATCAATATAGGTTCTGTTGTTGGTGTTAACGGAAATGCAGGTCAATCAAATTATGCAGCTTCTAAGGCAGGTATCTACGGATTTACAAAATCAGTAGCAAAAGAGTTGGGTTCAAGAAATATACGATCTAATGCAATTGCTCCTGGTTTTATAGCAACAGAAATGACTGACGTTTTAGATCAAAATGTAGTCAGCGAATGGGTTAAAGGTATTCCATTAAAAAGAGCAGGTAAAGCTGATGAAGTTGCGGACTTATGTGTTTTTTTAGGATCAGATAAAAGTTCATATATCACAGGTCAAGTAATTAATGTTTGCGGTGGAATGGTAATGTAATTTAAAAGTGTCGGTTTGAGTGTAGAAGCTTCTTCGTTGTCAGTTATATTAAGCTTTATTTTAAGTTTAGTGATTACTGGGTTCTTTTATTTTAAGGATAGAAAAAATAGTGAGACGGCAAGTTGGATAAAATTAATTTTAGCCTCTTGCCGTTTTTTTATTGTATTCATTGTAGTTTTTTTATTGTTCAAGCCAATTATTGTTACAATAAAGGAAAACGTTAAAAAACCTAACCTATTAGTATTAATTGATAATACAGCATCAATAGTTTTACGAGATTCCAGAGAAGGAGAAAAAGTCCGTATAGTTAGTGATAGGTTAAGAACTGAGCTGTCAGAAATGTGTGAAGTTCATTTGATCCCTTTTGGTACAAGGTTGTTTGAGGGACAAGGTCTTGATTTTAAAAATGAAGGAACTAATGTGAGTAGGGTAATATCTTTATTGTCTGATGAATACGTTAATGAAAACATAGGCTCTGTTGTTTTAATAAGTGATGGTATTCAAAATGTAGGAATGGCTAGTATTAATAGTTCACTACAAAGCCCAATTTACACGGTTGGAGTTGGTGATACAGGAGCTATTGTTGATGCTGCAGTTTTGGGTGTTTACCATAATGATGTAAGCTTTAAAGGGGATAAGTTTAACGTTGAATTAAATTTATCTTTTTCAGGACTTGAGGGTGTTCTGCAAAAAGTTATTGTTGAACTCAATGATCGAAAGGTAAAAGAGTTTTCTTATCGACCAGTAAAAGAATCTGATCATCTTAAAAAAAAATTTTACTTAAAAGCTGATTCGGCAGGATTGAATTCGATATCGTGCTCAGTATCTTCTCGTTCAACAGACAAAATTCTGTCAAACAATTTCAAGCAATCATATATTAAAATTATAGAGGATAAACAAAATGTGTTATTTGTTTCGAATGGAAGCTCCCCAGATGCACGTATAATAAAATCTACTTTTTTTGGAGATGATAAATTCAAATTGGAGTCTAAACTTTATAAGGAGGAGGTTCCAAATTTGGAACAGGTTGATGCCGTAGTTTTAATTGGTAATTCAAGCCAGACTAATCGTTGGTTAAAGGAGATTAATAAAATTGATGTTGGCTTTTTATGGTTTACAGGGGTAGATGGAGTATTTAAAAATGATTTTTTGCAATTTGTTAGGCTTGATGAATCAAATGATAATGTTTCAGTAATGGTGGATGAATCTTTTGATGGATTTGATTTATCAGGGGTGTTAAAAGCTCAAGATCAATTACCACCTATTGCCATTCCTTTTGGGAAGTGGAAAATAAATGGTGAAATGGAAACTGTTTTTAATCAAAAAATTGGAGGTGTGGAGACTTCCTATCCATTATTCTTATTCTCTAACTATAATGGCAACACTTTCGGTGTTTTTATAGGTGAAGGTTTATGGAGATGGGGCTTTTTCCAAAATAATGATGATGATCAAAGTTTTATTAATGAGCTACTTACTAAATCAATTAGAAAAATTGCAAGTAAATCAATAAAGTCAGGTCTTAAATTGAGAATTAAAGATGAATGGTTAAATAATGAAGAAATTAAATTAGTAGTAAATCGTCTTAATGATGTTTCTGAATTAACGAATGAAAAATCTTTACTCTTCAATCTGATGGATGCAAATGGTGTTTCTAAAAGATTTGATTTTTTAAGGGTTAATAATCATTATGAATTGAATATTGGACTTTTACCTTTTGGGGTTTATAATTATTCAATTGGGTATAGCAGTCTTGATTCATTAGGCTTAGAAGGTGGGTTCATTGTTAAAGAAAATAAATTAGAATCGGAGTCTATAGTAGCCAATCACTATCTTTTGAAGAAACTATCACAAGAAACAAATGGTGAGTTTTATTTAATTGAGGATATAGATTCGTTAATTAAAAAATTAAAGTCATCGAAAAATTTTAAGTCAGTTAGTTTTTTTGAATCAGTATTAGATCATCTTATTAAAAATAAATGGATATTTTTCATTGTGCTAATATTGGCATCACTTGAATGGTTTGTGAGGAAATGGCAAGGAATAATTTAAAAATTGGAATAGTTTGCTATCCTACTTTCGGCGGTAGTGGAGTTATAGCTACTGAGCTTGGAGCTGGTTTAGCTAGGAAGGGGTATGAGGTTCATTTTATTACCTCAAGTCAACCTGTGAAATTAAATGTTTTTGAAAAAAATATTTATTTCCATGAAGTTGTACTAAATCCTTATCCTCTTTTTCAACATCAGCCGTTTGAAGTGGCTTTAACAAGTAAAATTGTCGAGGTAGCTAAATATGAGAAATTAGATTTATTACATGTGCATTATGCTATTCCACATGCCTCTGCAGCTTATTTAGCGAAGCAAATACTTTTAGCTCAAGGTGTTTCAATTCCATATGTTACTACATTGCATGGAACAGATATAACTCTTGTAGGTAAGGAGCCTGAGTTTGAACCTACTATTTCATTTGCCATTAATCAATCCGACGTTGTTACAGCGGTTTCTGATAGTTTAAGAAAAGACACCTATAGTCACTTTAATGTAACTAAAGATATTGTAGTTGTACCAAATTTCGTTTGTGTAGAGAAGTTTAGTGCAGAGCCTAAAGATTGTAAAAAGTCAACTTTTGCTCCAAATGGAGAACAAATATTGATGCATATTTCTAATTTCAGGAAAGTAAAACGAATTCAAGACATAATTAAAATTCATTCAAGAGTATCAAAAACAATAGATACTCGTTTGATTTTGATAGGTGATGGTCCTGAACGATCAAGTATGGAAAGACTTGCTAGAGAAGAAGGAGTCGAGGATACAACTTATTTCTTAGGTAAAATTAAAGAGACTGAAAGAGCATTGTGCGCTGCAGATGTTTATTTAATGACAAGTGAGACTGAGAGTTTTGGAGTTTCAGCATTAGAAGCCATGGCTGCAAAAGTACCAGTTGTGTCATCTAATACTGGAGGTATTCCGGAAGTTAATACAGATGGTATTACAGGTTTTCTGAGTGACGTCGGAAATATTGAAGAAATGTCTGATAATGTTATAAAACTCTTGTCTGATAAAGTTCTTTACGATAGGGTTTCGGAGGCAGCTTATCAAAATGCCTGTAAGTTCAATATTAATAATGTTTTGCCCATATATGAAAAACTATATGAAGACCTTGTCTTATAGCTTTATTCTCTGAGTTTTAATTCTTACTTTTGTTGCTCAATTAAATTAAATGAAACTGAATTTAATCGAAATTTTAGAGCCGATTCTTAAGGAAGCCGGAGATGAGATTTTAAAAATATATAATAGCGATCAATCCACTGTTGTTGATCATAAGGCAGATAACTCTCCTTTAACTTTAGCTGATGTTGCATCGAATGATGTGATTATTAAAGCCTTAGAGTCAAATTTTGATTATCCGATAATTTCAGAAGAAAACGAAGGTATTCCATTTGATAAGCGTAAGGATTTTGATAAGTTTTGGTGTGTTGATCCTTTAGATGGGACAAAAGAGTTTATCAATAGAAATGGCGAGTTCACCGTTAATATTGCACTAATCGAAAAAGGGGTTCCTGTTTTTGGTGGGATATATGTTCCTGTAACGGAAACCTATTATTTCGGAATTCATGGCGAAGCTGCTTATAAAAAAGTTGCAAACGGAAGTTTAAAGAAAATTAACGTAAATCAAAACTCAAAGGGTTGGATTGCTGTTGGAAGTAAATCTCACGCGAAGCCCGTGGAGAAAGAATTTTATAAGGAAATAGGTGTTAAAGAATCCTTTTCTGTAGGAAGTTCCTTAAAATTCTGTATGGTCGCTGAAGGAAGTGCTGATTTGTATTATAGATCAGGTCCTACTATGGAATGGGATATTGCTGCAGGACATGCTATTGTAAGAGCTGCAGGAGGTGAAGTTTATCAGGATTTAGATTGTAAAGATGTTTTTACTTATAATAAAGAAGACTTACTTAATGGTCCATTTTTGGCAACAAGTACAACTAAATTAAAATAAAGTGCAAGAAAATATTTTCCCAATAAAGGATACCCTTCTTCAACAGGCAGGCAAAGAAAAACTTAACGGTCATAAAGGATTAGTTCTTTGGATGTTTGGATTATCTGGTTCTGGAAAAAGTACCATTGCGAGAGCATTGGAGAATGATCTTTACTTAAGAGGAATTCATTCAAAACTATTGGACGGAGACAACTTAAGATCGGGAATAAATAATAACCTTTCGTTTTCTATTGAAGATAGAATTGAAAATATAAGAAGGGCTGCTGAGGTTAGTAAGCTTTTTATGGAGAACGGCGATGTCGTCATTTGTTCTTTAGTGAGTCCTACAATAGAAATCAGAGAGCAAGCAAGATTAATTATCGGAGAAGAAAACTTTAAAGAAGTTTATGTAAACGCTCCATTTGATGTTTGCGCCTCAAGAGATGTTAAAGGATTATATAAAAAAGCATTAGCAGGAGAAATTAAAAATTTTACAGGTCTTGACTCACCTTTTGAAGGTGCTGAGAATCCATTCGTTGAATTAAAAACAGACGAAAAAGATTTAGATACTTGTAAAAACGAGTTAGTAGAATTAGTCTTAAAAGAAATTCAATTATAATTATGTCACAAACCCTGAGTCATTTAGAGCAATTGGAATCGGAAGCGATCCATATTTTCAGAGAGGTTGCTGAGCAATTCGAAAAGCCAGTATTATTATTTTCTGGAGGGAAAGATTCGATTACCATGGTGCATCTTGCCTATAAAGCATTTTATCCTGCAAAAATACCATTTACGCTATTACACATTGATACAGGACATAATTTTCCTGAAGCGTTGGAGTTTAGAGATGCTTTAGTTGATATTTACAACGTAACACTTGATGTTGGATTGGTTCAAGATTCAATTAATAAAGGTACGGCAGTTGAAGAAAAAGGTTTGAATCCTTCTAGGAATTCTTTACAATCTATTACGCTTCTTGAGAAATTAGAAGAAGGACAATATGATGCCGCTTTTGGTGGTGGACGTAGAGATGAGGAAAAAGCAAGAGCTAAAGAGAGATTTTTCTCGCATAGAGATGATTTCGGGCAATGGGATCCTAAAAATCAAAGACCAGAATTATGGAATTTGTATAATGGTAAAAAAGCTCAGGGAGAATCTTTTAGAATATTCCCTATATCTAACTGGACTGAGATGGATGTGTGGCAATACATTAAGCAAGAAAAAATTGAATTGCCTAGTATATATTTCTCTCATACAAGGCCGGTTGTAAATAGAGGTGGAGTTTTGATTGCAGAATCAGAATACAATACTCTTTTAGAAGGTGAAAGCTATGAAGAGAAAGTTATCAGATATAGAACTTTAGGTTGCATGACAATTACTGGAGCTGTTGAGAGTGATGCAGATGATTTAGATAAAGTAATTCAAGAAGTTGCGTCTGCTCGTCAAACAGAGAGAGGCAATAGAGCGGATGATAAAAGATCTGAAGCAGCAATGGAGGAAAGAAAAAAGCAAGGTTATTTCTAAATAAAAGTTTAAGAGAAGGTTTAAATCCTCAATGGACTTAAACAATAATCTATAAACGTTTAAATTAAAAGATAATGAATACAAAAGGATATTTAGATATGGACCTATTAAGGTTCACAACTGCAGGAAGTGTTGATGATGGAAAAAGTACCTTGATTGGAAGATTAATGTATGATACAAAGTCTATTTTCGAAGATCAAATGGATGCAATTGAAGCTTCTAGCGAGAGAAGAGGAGATGAGCAGGTGAACTTAGCTTTATTAACCGATGGTTTAAAGGCAGAAAGAGAGGCTGGAATTACAATTGATGTTGCATACCGTTATTTTGCTACACCAAGTAGAAAGTTTATCATAGCGGATACACCAGGTCATATCGAGTATACTCGTAATATGGTTACCGGAGCTTCAACTGCAAATTTAGCAATTATATTAATTGATGCACGAAAAGGTGTTTTGGAACAAACTCGTCGTCATTCTTTTATATCCTCATTATTAGGTATAAAGCATATTATAGTTTGTATTAATAAAATGGATTTAGTTGATTATTCTCAAGATCAATTTGAGAAAATTAAACTAGAATACAATGAGTTGTCAAAAAGCTTAAATATTCCAGATATTCAATTTATTCCTATTTCCGCTTTGAAAGGAGATAATGTAGTTGATGGTTCAGAGCAAATGTCTTGGTATGATGGAGATCCTTTATTAAAGACTTTAGAGAAAGTGAAAATATCCGATGACTTTAATACTGAAGATGCTCGTTTTCCTGTTCAAAGAGTAATTCGTCCACAATCAGAAGAGTTTAGAGATTTTAGAGGCTTTGCAGGGAAAATTGAAGGTGGTGTATTTAATGTAGGAGACGAAGTTGTTGCTTTGCCATCTGGAACTACTTCAAAAATTAAAACTATTCATTTAGGAAAGGAGGAAATAAAAAGTGCTTATTCACCGATGAGTGTTACAATGACTTTGGAAGATGAAATTGATATTACTAGAGGTGATCAAATTGCTAAACCCGACAACAAACCTGAGGTTGCAAAAGATCTTGATGTGATGTTATGTTGGTTAAATGATAAACCTATAACTTCAGGAGGTAAGTATACTGTTAGGCATACTTCTAATGAAGCTATGGGTATTATAAAGGCTGTAGAGTATAAAGTGGATGTGAATACCTTAGAAAAAGAAGAAGTTGCTTCTGAAGTACAGAAGAACGATATCTGTAAAGCTCAGTTAAAATTATCTAAACCTTTAATGATTGACCGTTACTCTAAGAATAGAGGGACAGGAAGTATTATTCTCGTTGATAATTTCACTAATGAAACAGTTGCTGCTGGAATGATTTTATAATTATTACTAAGTATATTTATTAGGGTTGCAATCTTGCAACCCTTTTTTTTGCTCTTGATTGAGGCGTTTACTAAAGTTTAACTGTTTTAATAAGCAATTTGTAATTGCACCTTATCATATGTTATTGATTTGATCAGGCTGAATTATTTAGTGTCTTACATTGATTTTTAATAAAGAATCATCTTTAACTACATGGAAAACAAGGATGTATAAGTTTTCCGTAATTAAAGGCAGTAAATTTTGGTAAATAGAACAAAAGAGTTGTATCTTTGTGCTCCTCTTATGAGGGAGTAGTTCTAA
>TARA_B110000091_G_scaffold38171_1_pt1 | contig 65032 bp, 53 predicted proteins | sample TARA_B110000091 | Tara Oceans TARA_B110000091 (sample SAMEA4397278) | marine metagenome | biome: Polar Biome; feature: [DCM] deep chlorophyll maximum layer (ENVO:01000326); material: water (ENVO:00002006), including particulate matter (ENVO:01000060) such as... | depth 35 m
ACTAGTGGTATATTATTTAAATAATGTGCACTGGTGCACATATATCCTATATATAGGAATTGCCAAATCTAAGGAAAATTAGATAAAAATTTTTACAGCTCGTCTTGATTTGTAGGGAAACTGTAAGATAAATTGGTATTAACACCAAGTATTAAAAGGGTGTTAAGTTTTCAGTAAAAAAAGAACTGAGTAAAGATACTAGTTAATATTTACTCAACGGTGTGCTATCCGAATAATAAACGTATAATTTACAGCTAATGTTTGTGAATAGTAAATGTTTAAATTAATACCTTGATAAACTATTAACGTGTAGACTATTTCCGAATTTGCTGGAGATAAAATTAAATATTTAAAACGGCTAAAAAAAAATGACCTCTTGCACCCCGTAGATGAGTATTTTTTAAAAAGTTAGTTGTAAATGTTGCGATACATTTTAGACTTGAAAGAAGTGTTTTGAATTTATTATCAGATTAAAAAAGTAATTGATTAGAAAGATGCTGTTTTTATTCTTGATTTTGGTTAGCTAACCAAGTCTCTGCATCGTCAAAATTCAAAAAACATTGACAAGGACAACCGGTTTTTGAACCTTTTAAGGCGAAGAGTGTATTTACAGCTATTTTTTTAAGAGATGAATTAAGAACAATCGCTATCGCGGAGGAAATTTGAATTGTTTCAGCTGAAACAAGTGATTTGATATCGTCAATAGATGACTTGTCTATTTTTGTTAAATCTAAAATTAGAGGCTTTTTTTGACCTTTAAGTAGATGTGTGATTGAATTGGCCTGCTCTATAACGTAAACCTTTTTAAATCCGCTGCGAGTATTCATTTTACTAACAATTATTCCTTTGTCTGTAATGTGAATACTATTTGTTGTAGTTTTTAACAATTCCGTCTTATTTGGGGACAAAATTAGCAAAATCCTAAAATAGAGGGCATCTAAAACCAAATACTTTTTAACAAAAAAAAATATTTAACAAAAGCTTATTTTCCTCGCCCTTGAATTACGACTAAAACGGTATAAATTAGAATTTTAAAATCAACTAATATGGATCTATTCTCCATATAGATTAAGTCAAATTTTAATCTTTCAACCATTTCATTTACATTTTCTGCATAGCCATATTTCACCTGTCCCCAAGAGGTTATTCCTGGTTTAACTTTGTGGAGGTAGTTATATTGGGGAGCCTTCTGAAGGATTTGATCAATAAAGAATTGGCGTTCTGGTCGAGGGCCTACTAAACTCATTTCACCTTTTAAAACATTAAAAAATTGTGGAGTTTCATCAAGTCTTGTCTTCCGTAAAAACTTTCCGATTGCGGTAATTCTTGAGTCGTCATCTTTTGATAATTCTGGTCCATTTTTTTCAGCATCAGTGTACATCGATCTGAATTTTATGATTTTAAAAGGAAGGCCTCGTAAGCCTATTCTTTCTTGTGTGAAAAAAATAGATCCTTTAGATGTTGTTTTGACGATAAGTGCAGTTAGGATATAAAATGGAGCACCTAAAATTAGTACCGTAGTTGAAATGAAAACATCAAGAACTCTTTTTAAAATAAATTGCCAAGAAGAAATAGAACCTGAATTAATTTCAATTAAAGCGGCATGGAGTATTGAGTTCATTTTAACCTGTCCGGTTAAAATATTATATAAATCCGGTATTATTTTAAGCTTAACATCAGTTGCTTGGACAAGTGTTAATATTTTTTGGATAGCTTCATGCTCTTTTGATTCTAGTGCAATAATTATTTCTTCAATTTTATGTTCAGAAATGATTTCGTTAGCCTTTTGGTATGTTCCTAAATGAGTAAGGTGATTGCTTAAAAGATAATTGTCTTTATTGGGGTCAACACTTAAAAACCCTACAAAATTGTATCCTGCTGATTTTTTGGCTGTTTCAAGTTCATTAAATAATTTGGCTGCCCTTTCATTACTTCCAATAATAATAGAGTTAAAACCTATTGTGCGATTGTGTATTTTTTTTGCAGTTATTGAAGTTATTAGAAAGCGGAAAATACCGTTAAGAATAAATTGAGCTGAAAATAAAAACCCTAAACTTTTGTAATATGAAATATATTGATTGTTATTAAAATCATCTAGAACGAAAACAAAAAATATTACCAGGCAGCCTAATAAAGATGACACGAATACTTGAGCAAGTTCCTTTAAACGTGATTTTCTAAAAACATTTAAGTATAAACCTTGTGTTCCATAGAATAGAAGCCATCCGAAAGGTATAAAAAGCATACCAAGCCAAAAGCGATCGTTTTGTAAGGTAAGCTCCCAATTAAATTTATAAGGAAATTCTATGAATGATTTTCTGAAAATAAAAAAAAGAAACCAAGCGAATGCGCTAGTTAAGTAATCACTTATGACAAACTTAAATATTTCGATTTTTTTATTCATAATTGGCTTATCGTTCGCAAAGATAAGTAAAGCAATTTTTAATCAAAGCGGTTCATAATTGAAAAAAAAAGGCGTTAATTTTTTTGTAGCTTTTAAACAAATGTATATTAATGCCAAAAGTTAAATAACAATACTAACACTTACTTTTTTAAGCTTTTCCTTACCGTTGCTTAAGCTTTTGATTTGTTGTCCTATTTTAAAGTGTTATCTATAACATCTTCATTTAAAAATTAAACAATGGTGTTAGCACTTTTTTAGTTGCTTAATGATAATTCCCGACGGAATACGAAATTAAGTTTACAACATCTGGATTAAATTTTTAACGTAAAAAGCCGATCAATAATTTGATCGGCTTTTTATATTCTGTTTTTAATTATAATTACTTTACAATTACAAGCCACTCATTATGTGAGTTGTTTTGATTTCTTTTAATCGCTTCCAATTCATTTTTTAGATGTGTTGAAATTTTTCTTTCTGATACAGGTGGTAATTCATAATCAACTCCATTTCTCCCAAACCCAGAAATATGCGTAATTGTTACAGCAGTACCTGTTCCAAACATGTCTTCCAGTTTACCCGTTTTCTGAGCTTCAATTACTTCATCAACCGATAACGGTCTTTCTTCAACCTTGTAACCTAAGTCGTTTGCAATTGTTAAAACCGAATCACGTGTAATTCCGCCTAAGATGGTTTCGCCGGCAGGAGGTGTAACGATTTTGCCATCAATAATGGTCATTAAGTTCATCGTTCCGCTTTCCTCAATATACTTGTGCTCTGTAGCGTCCGTCCAAATTAATTGATCGTACCCTTCTTCAGCTGCTTTTTTGGCAGGAAGTAAAGATGCTGCATAATTACCAGCTGCTTTTGCGAATCCAACGCCACCTTTAGCGGCTCTTGAATAATGATCTTCTACTTTTACTTTAAGGGGAGCGTCATAGTATTTATTTACAGGACAAGTGAAAATTACCATCTTATAAGTTTCAGAAGGAGCAACACCAATGTATTCATCAGTTGCGAAAATAAACGGTCTGATGTAAAGGGCTCCATCTTCAGTTTTAGGAATCCACTCCTTATCGATTTTTACAAGTTCACTTAATCCATCCAGCATGATTTGTGGATCAATGGTAGCCATGCAAAGCCTCTCACAAGATCTATTTAATCGTGCGAAATTATCAAGAGGTCTGAAAAGGACGACATTTCCATCAGCATCTAAATGCGCTTTCATTCCTTCAAATACAGACTGACCATAGTGAAGAGAATTAAACGCAGGGTTAAACTCAAGGTTTTGAAATGGTAAAATCTCGAAATTTTTCCATTCTCCATTCTCAAAATCTGCCATAAACATATGGTCAGAAAAAACTTTACCGAAGTTGATGTTTTCAAAATCTACTTCAGATAAACGCGATGCGTTCGTTTTATTAATTTGAATTTTTGTATTTCCCATGCTCCTCTCGAAATTGTCGAACAGACTAATTTAAATAAACGAAGTTGAATTCTTCCATGTTCAGTAGATTAATAGTTTAAATGGTTGATTTTTTGTTTGAAATGTGCTTTTAACTTGATGAATTTCACTAAAATGACAGCTTTTTTTAGTTTGACTGTATGGATGTCAGTTGTATCTTTAGCCAAACGGTACAATTTGTCAGGAAAGTTAGAATTAATTGAATTGGCACTTACCTTGATAAGGACTAACAAATCAAAATAATTTAAAATGGCAAAAGGAAATATTAATGTTCAAGCGGAAAATATCTTTCCAATCATTAAGCAATTTTTATACTCTGATCAGGAGATTTTTTTAAGAGAATTAGTTTCAAATGCTGTTGATGCATGTAGAAAACTTCAAGCGCTTTCCTCAATGGGAGAAACAAAAGGAGCTTTAGGTGAATTACAAGTTGAAATAATTGCAGATAAGGAAGCGAATACATTAACAATTCGTGACAACGGGTTGGGGATGACAGGAGCGGAAATTGAGAAGTATATTGCTCAAATAGCTTTTTCTGGAGCTGAGGAGTTTGTTCAAAAATATGAAGATAAGGCAGACGGGATAATTGGTCACTTTGGGCTAGGATTCTTTTCAGCATTTATGGTTGCAGACAAAGTTGAAGTTTTCTCCAAATCTTACAAAGAAGATACTTCAGGGGCAAGGTGGATTTGTGAAGGAAGCACTGATTATGATTTAGATGACGAAGTAAAGGAAACAAGAGGAACTGATATTATTCTTCATATTTCTGATGATGCTAAGGATTATTTAGAGCAGAATAAAGTTTCGGAACTTTTAAATAAGTACTGTAAGTTTTTACCAATTGAAGTGAAGTTTGGAACTAAGGAAGAAACTTTACCTGCGCCAGAGGCGAAAGAAGGTGAAGAAGCTCCGGAGCCAGAGACTATTACTGTAGATAATGTAATAAATAATCCAACTCCAGCTTGGACAAAAGCTCCCGCTGATTTAGAAGATGTAGATTACAAATCATTTTACCGTGAGTTGTATCCAATGTCTTTTGAAGAGCCATTATTTCATATTCACTTAAATGTTGATTTCCCATTCAATTTAACAGGAATTTTATATTTCCCTAAGTTGAGTCACAACATGGAGGTTCAAAAGAACAAAATTCAATTATACTGTAATCAAGTATTTGTTACTGATCAGTGTGAAGGGATTGTTCCGGATTTTTTAACGCTTTTACACGGTGTTATTGATTCTCCAGATATTCCATTGAATGTTTCAAGATCATACTTACAAGCGGATCAAAACGTAAAGAAGATTTCATCTCATATTACTAAAAAAGTTGCGGATAAATTAAAGCAGTTAGCGACAAAAGAACGAGCGGATTTCGAAAAGAAGTGGGATGACATTAAAGTGTTTATTGAGTTTGGATTGTTGAGCGATGATAAGTTTGCTGATAAAGCGAAGAACTTCATGCTTTATAAAAATGTTAAAGAAGAATTTTTCTTAATTGATGAATACCTTGAGAAGATTAAGGCTACTCAAGAAAATAAAGAGAAGAAAACGGTTATTCTTTATACGCACGACGCAACAGCTCATCATGCTGCAATTGTTAAAGCTGAGGAAAGAGGGTATGATGTTTTAGTATTGGATACTTCTTTGAGTTCTCACATGGTTAACAAATTGGAGCAGAGTTTAACGGATGTTACTTTTGCTAGAATCGATTCTGATACAATTGATAAATTGATCTCTAGGGATGAAGAAATTCCAAGTAAATTATCTAAAGAAGAAGAAGAGAAGTTAAAGCCCGTAATTGAGGGGATTGTTAACTCTGGAACTTACCAAGTTCAATTTGAAAGTTTAAGTGAAACTGATGCACCTATTCAAATTACTCAAAGTGAGTTTATGAGAAGAATGATGGAGATGCAAAAAGTTGGAGGACAAGGTGGTATGATGGGAAATATGCCTGAGTCATATAACTTAGTTGTAAATTCGAATCATCCTTTAGTTGGGAAGATTTTGAATGAATCGGACACTGCTGTTCAATCTAAATTGGCGAAGCAAACTGCTGATTTAGCTCTGTTGTCTGTTGGGCTTTTAAAAGGAAAAGATTTAACTGATTTTGTAAATCGCTCAATCGAGATTATTGAATAAAAGAGTATTATTTATTAATATTGGAAAAGGGTAGGTGTTTAACCTGCCCTTTTTTATTAAGTAAGGATTATTTTATTTTAAATTTGAGGAAGTGCTTATTCGTTAATGCAACTTAAATAATTAGTTTGAAAACAAATGGCTTGTCCATATATTCGATAATTAGTACAATGAAAGCTAAAGTGTTTTTATTTTTTTTCACATTGTGTTTGTTTTTTATTGGTTCAGCGGAGTCTTCTCAATTCATTGTTAAAAAGACGCTTCCAAATTGCAGGATGGAATTTAAAAATGGTTTTGTAATAATTACAGATACTATTTCGGGTAAGGTTATTTCATATGATTTTTCAGGGATTGGAGAACAGGTATTGAATGTTGATGGTTTTAGTGACTTAGCTTTTGAGGAGCCTGAAGAGCATCCCGAAAATCGGTCTAAATTTCAATTTTCATTAGGTTTGGCAATTATTTTAGTTTTTGGTTTTTTAATTAACCTCCCTTTCTTTTTGTCATGGGCAAAAAGACAAAAAGGTTCGGATGAGGTTTTGTTTTATAATGTTGAGGGGAAGTTTACTTACTTTTCTGTCTTGGTATGGATAGATCAAATTGAAAGTCTGTACAAATCTCCTTTAACTAGGGAAAGGAAGAAGATTGAACATTATTATTCTATTTCCAATAAGGCTAATAAGTCACTTACTATTTTTTCTAAAAAAATTCACGATGAACTTTTAATAAAGGCATTTGGAGAGAATATGGTAAGAACAGCTTTTAATCGAATGAAGCTGTATTCGAAGCTGGTTTTTTTATTAGATATTTCCATTCTGCTAATAATCTTGTATTCAACAATTTTATTTATCAGTATCACTACTTCTTGGATAGCAGCTGTTTTTATGGGAACGTTTATGGGAATTATGATTGCGGCACCTATTTGGTTGATTTTACATTTAATATTAAATCATTCTCTTAAAAGAGTGGCAAAAAGAGCTATTGATAATGGTGATGGGACTGCCCTTCGAATTATTATGGCTCAGTTTTTTGGTGCTTTCGGAGGTTTATTATGGAAAGATTTACACCATATCCAAGGTAAATCCTCGTGGTTAATGGCTCGAAAAAGCAGGAGGAGGAGGTATTACTAGTATTACTTTACATTCTTTAATTAAGGATCAGTTACATTAAAAAAGCGTTTAAAAATTATGATGACTCCATACGTAACCTATATTATTTTAGCAATAACAATATTGACTTCCATTAGGTCTTTTAAAGATGAAGCTATAAAACGAAAGCTAATTTTTAATGCTTATTTGATAAAACAAAATAAGGAATGGTATCGGTTTTTCTCTCATGGAGTGATTCATGCCGATTGGATGCACTTAATCTTTAATTGTTATGTGTTGTACATTTTTGGTGTTCAAGTTGAATTTGATTACGTACTGGAATTTGGGTTAGGGAAAGGATTGTTTAATTACGTTTTGTTATACGTTTTAGGTTTAGCAGTTAGTAGTTTTTATAGTTACGCTAAAAACTTAAATAATCCACATTATAACGCTTTGGGTGCTTCTGGCGCTGTATCGGGCGTTTTATTTAGTTTTATAGCTTTTAATCCTACGGTTGATTTGAGTCTGATGTTTATTCCAATACCCATAAAAGCTTGGGTTATGGGTGTTTTATATTTACTTTATTCAAACTACATGGCTACAAAAAAGTTAGACAATGTTGGACACGATGCCCACTTTTGGGGTGCTGTTTTCGGATTTGTAGTTACCTTTATATTTAAGCCTGAGTTGTTTGGTGCTTTTATCGATAAAATACAAGATTCGTTATGATGAATAAAGCAGTTTTTTTAGATAGAGATGGAGTAATAAATCATGATCCAGATGATTATACTTACTTGTTGGAAGAAACAACAATTTTACCAGGAATACTCAATTTTGCCAAACAAGTAAAAGCAAAAGGATATTTAATTATTGTAATTACAAACCAAGGGGGTATTGACAAAGGTAGATATACGCATGAGCATGTAGCTGCCGTTAATAATTTTATAGAAAAAGAATTCGCTAAAGAAGGTGTTAAAATTGAAGAGTTCTTTTATTGTCCTCATCACAATGCTATTCAAGCCTGTTTATGCCGTAAGCCAGATTCTCTTTCAATAGAAAAAGCTTTGCATCGCTATAAAATAGATCCTTCTAAATCATATTTCATAGGGGATAAATGGAGAGATACAGAGTGTGGAGAGAAAGTAGGTGTTAAAGGAATTAAAATAGATGTTAATGTAATTAGTGATAATTTAATTAAATTAATAGATTAAGTTATGATGGAGTTTGATAACCTAAACGGATTTTTAAGTGAGAAAGGGGATAAACTTTTTGACACTTCTAGCCGCGCCTTGAAATATGGAGATGGAGTTTTTGAAACATTAAAGGTTGTAAAAGGCAAGGTGCTATTTTGGGATGATCATTACAAAAGATTAAAGAAAGGTATAGATTACTTAAAATTAGATGATATTGGTAAAGACAAGACTTTTTGGGAAAAAGAGTTGGAGAAAGTCATCGTTAAGAATTATTACAGAGAAGCAAGAATTCGATTGATTGTATACAGGAATTCTCCTGGTCTTTATACCCCTATGGGTAACAGAATAGGGTACTTGATAGAAGGCATGAGGTACGATAATCATAATTACACTTATGATAAAGCCGGAATTTCCTTGGGAGTGTTTAAGCAAGATTTTAAATCAACCTCCCCTTTAAGTAATTTAAAAACACCTAGTGCATTATTTTATGTGTTGGCAGGTATATTTAAAAAGGAGGAAGGTTTTGATGATGTTGTTGTTTTAAATTCAAAAGGAAATATTTGTGAAACAGTATCTTCCAATATATTTATGGTTTTTAATGATAAAGTAGTTACTCCAGCTTTAAATGAAGGTTGTATTGATGGGGTAATTCGGAAACAAGTTCTTCAGATTTTGAAGCAAAAAAATGTGGATTTTGAAGAAAGAGGAATTACGATTGATGAATTAGAATCTGCAGATGAAATTTTCACAACTAATTCTATTGTTGGAGTTCAAAATATAGCGTCTTTTAGAGGTAAAAAGCTCCATAATATTTATGCAAAGCAATTGCAAGACTATTTAGACTTCCTTTTAAGGTAGTTTTACGACATTATAATCTTTTGATTGTTCAATTTTTGTTGGATAACTAACATCTAATCAATAGGCTATAGTTATTTTGGTTTTCACTTCTGGTTTTCTTTAGAAAAACCTTTACAAAACCTTTTATTATCCTTTTGTTCGGCGTATTTTTGTTGCCTACTTTTTGTAATATGAGTGAAGAACAAATGAGTGATAAATCTGTTGAAAAATCAGTGGTTCAAAGTAACTTTTTTGTAAAAGAGCTTTATCCTTATCAAAAAACGTCAATCGAGCGAATTGTCTCTCGTTTAAACCAAGGGCCACAAAATAATAACATCTTATTTCAACTTCCAACTGGAGGAGGGAAAACAATTATTTTTTCTCATATAGCAAGGGAATTCATTAAAGAGACGAAAAAAAAGGTTCTTATTTTAACACACAGAATTGAACTGTTACACCAAACATCTTCGTGTTTGTCTGGAATTGGAGTGGATAATTTTGTTGTAAGTAGCGAGGTTAAAGAAGTTGAAGGTCCTGATACTTTTTATTGTTTTATTGCAATGGTTGAAACATTAAACAACCGTTTACAAGATGATCCCGATTTTATTCAAAACGTAGGTTTAGTTATTGTTGATGAAGCACATAATAATTCATTCCGGAAAATATTCCAATATTTTAAAAATGTAAATATGTTGGGAGTTACAGCTACACCTTTAAGTAGTAACCGTAATTTACCTTTAAATAAAAACTACGATGAATTAATCATTGGAGCTTCAATTTTATCATTAGTAGATCAACAGTTTTTATGTAAACCTACATCTTATACTTACGATGTTAACTTAGGAGCTTTAAGAGTTGGTATAAATGGTGATTATACAGTAAGTTCATCAGAGCGTCTTTACGGAGGTTTTGATATGCAAGAGAAGTTAATTACCGCATACAGAGAAAGATCTTTAGGGAAAAAGACTTTAATATTTAATCCTGGTATCCGAGTAAGCTGGATGGTTTATGATATGTTTAAGGAGAATGGAATTGAACATGTTAAACACTTAGATAGTACGTTTTCAGATCAAGAAAGACGAGATACATTAGATTGGTTTAGAAATACTCCAAATGCAGTTCTTACGTCAGTTGGTATTTTAACAACTGGTTTTGATGAACCAAGTGTTGAGACAATTATATTGAATAGAGCAACAAGATCATTAACATTGTACCATCAAATGATTGGGCGTGGATCTCGTGTAACTCCAACAAAAAAGAATTTTTCGATAATAGATTTAGGGAATAACATTAACCGTTTTGGTTTATGGGAATCTTCTTTAGATTGGGAAGATGTTTTTATCAACCCTGATAAGTTTCTTGATCAAAATTATTTTGATGAATTAGAGAAGCAAAGAGAACTAAATTATACTATTCCAGACGAGGTTATCGATTTATTTCCAACAAGAACTGAGGATTTATTTTTAGATGTTGAGGATATTTATGAAGGTTGTATGGATAGGGGAGAGAAAGCAACTAATTCATTGGATATTTGTATTTCGAACCACGCTAAATTAATCTCAGATAATTCAACAGAATTTGCTGAGGCTGAAATTTTAATTGAAAAATTAGATGACAGTATTCGTCACCGATTAAAGATTTACACAACTTGTATAACTAAATCAACCAAGTCATATCTGAATTATATATACGATACTTATCAGCGAAGGTTAAAAATAGAAGTGAAAAAAACGCTTCGAGAAAGAGATGATGATGAATAGAAAAAAGCCTGCTAATTAGCAGGCTTTTTTATTTGCTAACAATTTGAAAACATTAAAACACCATTAAGTTGGTGTCCTTCTTCATTCGTTTGTATTTTTTCTTCCCTCCCACACAGTACTTCCCGCTACTGCAGGAGGTAATTGTTAAAGCAGAAGCTATTAATAAAATAAAAACTTTTACTAGGTATTTACTGTTCATAAACATATATACGTAATATCTTTAATAATTATTACAATGTGACGTTAGATTCTTAACTTTGTAAATATATTTTTTGATATGCGAGAATTCAATGTTCCCGAATTTTACAAAAGTCCTATTATTTCTAAATTAAAGGAAATAAGAAAGACTTTAGATCCTAAAAAAAAGGATTTTACTCCTACAAAACTTGATTTTGGACCGGTAAGGTTTTTAATTGCACGTCATTTTGGTTTTTGCTTTGGAGTAGAAAACGCTATTGAAAGAGCTTACAGGGCACTTGACGAAAACCCTGGGAAAAAAATCTATTTCTTAAGTGAAATGATTCATAATCCACTCGTTAATTCAGATTTACAGTCTCGTGGAATTCAATTTATTTTAGATACGCAAGGAAATCAGCTTATTGGCTGGGATTCCATTACTTCAGATGATTTAGTAATTATCCCTGCATTTGGAACAACATTAGAAACAAAAAAACTGTTGGCGAATAAAGGTGTTCATACTGATGAGTATAATACTACTTGTCCTTTTGTAGAAAGAGTTTGGAAAATGAGTAAAAAGCTTGGAGACAAGGATTACACTATTGTAATTCATGGTAAGAGCAATCATGAAGAAACAAAAGCAACTTTTTCTCACGCGGAAAAGGAAGGTCCTTCTTTAATTATAAAAAATATTGAAGAGACAAAGTTACTTGAAAAGTATATTCGAGGAGAAAAAGAAAAAGAGCAATTCTACCTTGATTTTCAGGGTAAATACAGTAAAGGCTTTGATCCATCTGTCCATTTAAAAAAGATAGGAGTTGTTAATCAAACAACTATGCTAGCTTCCGAAACGAAAGAGATTGCCAATTACGTTAAAAATGTAATTGAAGAATTATACGGAAGTGATGATAAGCCATTTGCAGATACGAGAGATTCTTTATGCTATGCAACAAACGATAATCAAAGTGCAACCTATGGCTTGTTAGATAAAGGTGCTGATTTGGCAATTGTAGTAGGTGGGTACAATAGTTCTAACACAACGCATTTAGTTGAATTGTGTGAAGAGAAATACCCTACTTATTTCATAACCGGTAACGATAAGTTGCTGAATAAATTAGAAATTCAACATTTTGATTGGAAGAATAAAGTGGAAGGACTTTCAAAAGGATATTTACCTGAAAAAGATAAGATTGAAATAATCCTAACATCAGGAGCTAGTTGCCCTGATAGTACCGTTGAAGAAGTATTAAGAACAGTATTGGGCTATTATGAAAACACTCGTTCGGTTGAAGAAGTATTAAGTGAAGTAGAGAAATTATACGCAGAATAAACAAATGTTATGAGTTTTTACAAGGCAATTATAAAACCAATTTTCTTTTCTTTTAATCCTGAAACTATTCATCATGTGATTTTTCGATGGATTAAAATTTTAGGTAAGATTCCTGGTGTTTCTGCAATTAATAGATCAATTTTTAAAATATCTGATCCTAAATTGGAACAAGAACTTTGGGGACTTAAATTTTCCAATCCTGTAGGATTGGCTGCTGGGTTTGATAAGGATGCTAAACTCTATAATGAATTGGCTGATTTTGGGTTTGGGTTTATAGAAATTGGAACATTAACTCCGAAAGGACAACCTGGTAATGCAAAACCTAGATTATTTAGACTTCCAGAAGATCAGGCTTTAATTAACAGAATGGGCTTTAACAACGAAGGAGTTGATGCAGCTGTGGAGCGTTTAAAGAAAAGAAAAACCAATATTGTAATTGGTGGAAATATTGGGAAAAACACGGGTACAGAAGCTGATAAAACAGATGAAGACTATATTAAGGTGTTTAACCAGTTGTTTGATTACGTAGATTATTTTGTTGTAAATGTAAGTTGTCCTAATGTTGGGAATTTAACAAAATTACAAGAGAAGAAACCCTTGATGGCTTTGATGCAGAAAATTTCTGATATTAATAAGTCAAAAGCTTCTTCGAAGCCATTATTGTTAAAAATAGCACCAGATTTAAGCACGCCAGAATTAGATGATGTTATTGATATTATCAAAACATTAGAACTAGACGGTGTTGTAGCTGCTAATACATCGGTGAATAGAGAAGGATTAAAAACAGATGAAAGTAAATTGGAGGAAATTGGTTGGCCTGGAGGTTTAAGCGGTAAGCCGGTAGACAAAAGATCAACGAATGTTATCTCTTATTTATATAAAAATTTAGGGGATAAATATCCAATTATTGGAGTAGGTGGCATTCATTCAGAACAGGACGCTCTAGATAAAATAAAAGCTGGCGCGAAATTGGTACAGGTTTATACTGGGTTTATTTATGAAGGACCCGGGTTGGTGAAACGTATTAATAAAGCATTATTAAAATGAAATTAAATTTATTGTTTTTTATTGTTATCTGGGCAAGTGTTTCCAGATCTCAAAAGTGTGAAGATTTAACCTTGGAACAAGAGGTTTATATGAGTGAAAATATTGCACTTGTTCAAAGTATAGGCGTTATTGGAGACTCTGTACAGTTACAAGTGTTAAAAAAGTGGAAGGGAGATTCAATCTCTAACCAGTTTTCTTTATTACAAGAATCGGTTACCTCAAAATACTTTAGATTAGATTCTGGTAAAACGTACTTACTACTTTGGTATCATGGATTTTCAATTGATCGATGTTCTCGGACTTCAGATTATAAGTATGTTCATTTTGAGTATTTATTAGATGAATTGTTTAAAACACACGAATACGTAAATGTTCCAATTTATGATTCTTTAAAGTATCGTAAGAAAAATGTTTTAAAAACGGTTTCCGGACAAGAGTTTGATGTTAAAAAAGGAAAGTATGCTTTTTACGATATTGAGTCTGGTGAGATTAATGCATTTAATGAATTACCCAAGGAAACGTCTTTTTACTATCCTCGAAGATTTTATATCATTGATACTAAAGTAGAAACTGCCAATTTTATTTATGATGTAGTATTTGCAATGAGTAAGAGTCATCAAAAAGAAATTATTTCAAACGATTTGAAGAAAAGAGCTCTTCAGTCTTTGTTTAAATAATTAGGTTTTGGTGTGAAATTAAAGCACCATAAACTAGTTACGGTTTGGTATGCTATATTTGAAAAGAATCAAATAAAAAAGCTATGACTTATTCAAACAGTAAACTCAAGAATTATATTAATGTTAAATCAATAAACGAATTTTTTAGTTTACTAGAGGATATTTCACCATCGTTTTTTATTACTCAATTTGATAAGTCAAAAGCTTCGTATTTATCTGATATAACAAGGCTAGTTACTCAAATCGATAGTGACTTTCACTATGTTTATTTTTTAAAGCAAGAGAAATACCTTTTTCAATTAAAGTGGAAAGAGTCCGTTTTTAAAGCTCATGTCGAGTTGTTACTCCCGCAATTTCCAAAACAAATTTTAATCAAAAAAGTTGGATAATCATAAATCGTCCCACCTTACTCAGCAAAGTGGGACGATTTATGATTAATGTAGAGTTATCGTATTTTTTTAATCATCAAATTTACCATCTTTCCAAGCTTTAATTAGCTTAGTCCATGCAACCGGATTGAGTAAGTTGTTAGGAGGTAGCTGACCACTGTAGTATAATCTAGCATTATAAGTGTCTTGCATATATTTTTGATTCCCACCAGCACCAAGCGTTAAATTAATGGCCTGTTCTTTTAAAATATCGCTATTAAGATTCCTTTTAGCTCTTGCTAATTCATCATCTTTAACTTCGGTGTTTAAGAAAGCTTGTTTAAACTGGTCGTAACTAGGCCAAACGCTTATGCGAGTTTCAGGAAGTTCTATTGTATCCTGCTGTAAAATTTGAATTAAGGAGTACTGCTTGTTTTCTAAAGTATCAGGAATGATGTATTCTTCATTTTTAAAACCAATACTTGAAAATACTAATGTATCACCTGTTGTGGCTACAATACTGTAAAAACCAGAGTGGTCTCCCATTGTTCCTGTGTAATTTCCTTTCACCATTATATTTGCAAAAGGTACCGGTTTTAAGCTATCACTACTTACTGTGATTCCCGTTATTTTAACAATTTTCCGAGTTGCGTCTTTTTGACCAAACGAAATAAATGGAATTAAAGTGAGGAGGATTAAAAACTGTTTCATGATACTAATTTAAAATATAAAGTTATTACATCTTTTGTTAAATCGTATTTATTAATTGGATCTTAAGGAAAATTAACTTTAAAGAAGTCTTTATTTTGTCTTCTGCTTTGTCCTGTTCCTGTCTGCATTGGGATTTAATAGTTTTTGTTATATTAACTTATGTTTGTTTCAACGCTTAACTCAAAACAAATGAAACGAATTTTAGCTCTTTTAATTTTTACAATTTTGCTAAATCAAGCTCAGGCTTTTAAAGTAGTTGGATATTTACCAACTTATCGATTTGGAATTTTAAATAATATTGATTTCTCAAAACTTACACATGTTTGTGCCTCTTTTGCCAATCCAGGTTCAGATGGAGAATTTATTTTTTCTCACAATCTAGACCCTTTGGTTGAAAAAGCACACTTAGCGAATTGTAAAGTTTTTATTTCAATAGGTGGTGGTGGGTTATCAACTGTTGCTGAAGATACCTACCGTAATAAAACTGATGAGGCAAATCGTCCTGCGTTAATTCATTCCTTAATGAATTTTGTTTTGGAGAATAATTTGGATGGAGTAGATGTTGATTTGGAAGGATCGATGGTACAAATGTCAACCTATGACGATTTTGTTCAAGATTTAATGGATTCGGCAAAGGTTCATAATATTGAAGTTAGTGCTGCCTTAGCGAAATGGACGGGAAGTTATATTGAAAGAGAAACAGTTGAAGATTATGACCTATTGAATTTAATGTCTTATGATAATACAGGACCCTGGACATTGTCAAATCCAGGACAACATTCTCCTATGTCTCAAACAACAGGTGATTTTAATTACTGGAGTGGTAGAGGTGCTGATAAAAAGAATATTATTATTGGTTTACCTTTTTACGGTTATGAATTTCAAGCTGCTGAAGTTCCTGCATGGACTTGGTGTGAAATTGTATCTGAATACCCAGATAGTTTATATCAAGATAAAACCATGACAGATGAAGGAGTACTTTATTTTAACGGAATTTCAACGATTGAAGATAAAGTACAATACGCGATTGATAATGGAGCCGGTGGAGTGATGATTTGGGAATTAGGGCAAGATTGTTTTGGCGAAAATTCTTTGTTAGATGTTATTGATGCTAAATTAAAATCGAATCAAATTCATTTAAGTCAACATGAATTAGCCGTTAATTTGAGTGTTTATCCCAATCCTGCAATAGAGCAAGTTCACGTTGAAGGTATGTTGGAGGGGGTGTTTCGAATTTATAACTTAGCAGGGAGCTTAATTAAAACAGGGGATCTTAGGCAAGGCCTAATAGATATGTCTTCTGTTAAAAATGGCTTTTACCTATTAGAAATTCAAGATGAGAAAACTAGTTTTACCCATAGGCTAGTAAAAATGTAAAAAAATGCTAAATTTGGTGCTATGATTTTAGGAATTGACATTGGCGGTACTACCGTCAAATTTGGAATAGTATCAGATAAAGGAGAGATTTTGGAGACAGAGCGTCATGATACGCTGGAACATTCAAAATCACCAGAAGACTTCATTAAATTGTTAATTTCAGTTTGTACTAAGTATACAAATAAGCATGATGGATTAAAAGGTATCGGGATTGGAATACCTGGTCAATTATCTTTAGATCGTCAAACTTTAGTTCAAGCAAATAATCTAGAATCTTTAAACGGAACAGATGTTGTTCCTCAATTAAAAAAGGCATTTCCATATTTAATTGTTAGAATGGAGAATGATGCTAACTGCACTGCTTTAGGTGAAATGTATTTTGGTGGACATGATAAAGATGACTTTATTATGATTGCCCTAGGTACAGGAGTTGGGGGTGGTATCATTGTTCATCGAAAGCTATTTATTGGATCAAAAGGGAATGCAGGAGAAGTTGGTTTCTTGGTTGTAGGTCCTAAGCGTCAGGTGTTGGAAAATTATTTAGGGCAAAGACATTTGGCTAATTACGTTAAAGAGGAATTATTAAAGCCTGAAAACGCAAACAGTTCATTAAAGTTTGAATCAGAGTTAACCGTTGAAAAAGTCTTCCTAGCGGCAAAGGCAGGAGATTTATTTGCACAAGGTGTATGGGATTATGTAGGAACTTTAATTGGAGAAACTGTTGTTGGATTAGCGCATGCTTATGATATCACCAAATTTGTAATTGGCGGAGGAGTAGGTAAAGCTTATGAGTTATTTAAAGGAGCTGCAGTTGAAACTGCAAATTCATACTTTTCATCTTATTATAAAGCTGATTTTGAAATATTACCTGCAGGTTGTGAAGCTGATACTGGACTAATAGGAGCGGCTTCGTTAGTATTAAACGAATTGGAAACTTATTAAAAGTGTGTTTTATAATATTAAGAAGGGCTGACTTTTGTTCGCCCTTTTTTAGTGCTTATTTTAAATTGAAATTAATAAAGAAATCTAGTGCCTCTGGATTTTTCATAGCATCTTTGCTTACTGCTTCTTCAATTGGAACTCCAGAAAGGATTTTTTTAACAGGAGCCTCCATCTTTTTGCCGCTCATTGTATAAGGAATATCTGATACTTGAATAATTTGATCAGGAATATGCCTTGGTGAAAATTGAGTTTTAATCGCTTTTTTGATGTCTCTTTTTAGTTTCATGTCTAATTGAATGTCATCGTGCAGTTTAATAAACATTGGCATGGATTGCGTTCCGTCAGAATGATCTAAGCAAACAACTAAAGAATCCTTAACTTCTTTAACACTCTCTGTAGCGCTATAAACTTCGCTTGTCCCAATACGTACACCACCACGGTTTAAGGTCGCATCAGATCTGCCGTAAATAATAACCGTTTTTCTATTGGTTATTTTAATCCAATCTCCATGCCTCCATTTGCCCAGGTACATTTCGAAATAGCTTGATTTATATCGTTTGTTCCCTTGGTCGTTCCAGAAATAAATAGGCATTGATGGCAGGGCGTTTTCAATAATCATCTCTCCTAATTTGTCCTCTACAGAAATACCTTCTTCAGAATAAGCCTGAAGGTTTACACCAAGCATTCTGCATTGAATTTCACCTTCATAAACCGATTCAAATGGATTTCCTCCGACAAAACCACTGCAAATGTCGGTACCTCCACTTAAAGATATAACCCAAGCGTTTTTGTTTACACTTTTATAAAACCAATCGAAAGTTTCGGGAGGTAGAGGTGAGCCTGTTGAACCAAACGATTGTATGTTTTGTATTGCTTTCGAATTGGTAAAGTTCATTCCTTCCTTCATACAATAAATATAGTAGCTTGCTCCGGCTCCAAAATGTGTGATTTTAGCTTTTTCTGCAAATTCCCATAAAATATCAGCTTTAGGAAATGCTGGCGACCCATCGTACATAGCGATTGTTCCTCCAGCTAATAAAGCTGAGGTTGCATAGTTCCACATCATCCAACCAGTAGTTGAATACCAAAAGAATTTATCTCCTGGTTTAACGTTTTGATGAAGACTTAATGCCTTAAAGTGCTCTATGGTAATCCCACCGACTGAATGGGTTATAGCTTTTGGTTTTCCAGTTGTTCCACTAGAGTATAGAATCCAAATAGGGTCTGAAAAATCAACCCTTGTAAATGTTAATTCTTGTTTGGGTTGCTTCATTATATCCGACCAGATATCAGTCTTACATGGAGGGTCAATTTCAGAAATGTATTCTAAAACAAGAGTAGATTCGATTGATGAAATCGTTTCCGTAATTTTAGTTATTTCTTCGATTTTATTAAAAGTTCTTCCGTTGTATTGATATCCATTAGTAGCGATAAAAGCCTTAGGTTTAATTTGTTGAAATCGATCAATTATACTCTTAGTACCAAAGTCGGGCGAGCAACTCGACCAAATTGCGCCTATTGAATTAACAGCTAAAAAAGCAATGACGGCTTCGGGGCAATTAGGAAGCATACTGCAAACTCTATCGCCTTTTTGAATGTTATTGTTCTTGAGGTATTTAGCGACTTTAGCTGTTTTGTGTTTTAGTTCATTCCAAGATATATTAATTAATTCATCACTTTCTTTTTTAAAAGTAATCGCTTGGAATTCATCGGAATAGTTTCTGAAAATATGTTCCGCGTAGTTTAATTGTATTCCTTCAAACCATCTAGTCTCAAGCATTTGATCAACTTTAGATTTAACTTTACTATAACTTCCTGAATATTCAATTTTGTAAAATTTTAAAATTGATTCCCAAAATTGTTCTTCCTCATTTACAGACCAATTCCATAAATCTTGATAGTTTTTAAAGTTGTAATCTAAAGATTCGTTCACCCAAACCATAAAATTATTCATGTTGGATTCATTCTTTAGCTTATCAGAAGGGCTCCAAAGGATTTTAGGTGACGACATAGGTGTTTAGTTTTTATTCATTACGAATGAAATCTTTAACTTGTTTCGGGTAAGTGGACCTTGTTTATACTTCAATTTAAAAATGTTCATAAGTGCTTACTAATAGTATAAAATAACTCAACTGAGTTGGCTATTTTTGGGGAAACACAATTCAACCCACTATGAAGTTTTTTATCGATACAGCAAATCTTGAGCAAATTAAAGAAGCGGAAGATTTAGGAGTTTTAGACGGAGTAACTACGAATCCATCATTAATGGCTAAAGAAGGTATTAGCGGTGATGAAAAAGTAAAACAACATTATTTAGATATTTGTAATATCGTTGATGGTGATGTTAGTGCTGAAGTTATTTCTACGAATTTCGAAGAAATGATAAAAGAAGGAAAAATATTAGCTGATCTACATCCTAATATTGTTGTTAAAGTTCCTATGATTAAAGAAGGAATTAAGGCAATTAAGTGGTTTACTGATAATGGAATTAGAACAAACTGTACTTTAGTGTTTTCAGCTGGTCAAGCACTTTTAGCAGCAAAAGCTGGCGCTTCATACGTTTCTCCTTTCTTAGGGAGATTAGATGACATTTCACATAGTGGAGTAGGTTTGATTGATGAAATCAGACTAATTTATGACAACTACAACTTCAACACTGAAATTTTAGCAGCATCTGTTCGTCATTCATCTCATTTATTAGATTGTGCAAAAATTGGAGCAGACGTTATGACTGGTCCTTTAAGTGTGATTTTAAGCTTATTAAAACACCCATTAACGGATAGTGGCTTAGCAACATTCTTAGCAGATCACGCTAAGGTTAACTCATGATAAATATTATTTTAATTGGTCCATGAATATTTTGATTCATGGGCTTTTTTTTTACACCATGCTTTTAGACGTTCACCCAGATAACCCAAACCCAAGAAATATTGCAAAGGCAATTGAAGTATTGAAGAAAGGAGGTGTAATTATTTACCCTACGGATACTGTTTATGCTTTCGGATGTGATATCAACTCTAAAAATGCAGTTGAGAAAATTTGTCAATTAAGAGGTATTAAACCTGATAAGGCCAATTTTTCTTTTATTTGTAATGATCTCTCCCAATTATCAGAATATGCAAAGCAGGTAAGTACACCTACGTTTAGGGTTATGAAAAGCGTTTTGCCTGGACCGTTTACATTTATTTTAAATGCAAGTGCATTGGTGCCTAAATTATTCAAATCTAAAAAGAAATCTGTAGGTATTAGAGTTCCTGATAATGCTATTGCTCAGTCTTTAGTTGAGCAATTAGGGAATCCTATTATGAGTGCTTCTTTGAAAGATCAAGATGAAGTTATTGAATATACTACCGATCCTGTAAGTATTTATGAGCGCTATGAAGGAAGGGTAGAGTTAGTTTTAGCTGGAGGTTACGGAAATAATGCGCCTTCAACTGTTGTTGATTGTACCTCAGGTGATCCCGTTGTTATTAGAGAAGGGTTAGGTGATTTAAAAGGAGTGATTTGAAGCATGTGAAATTTTCATGCGTTGATAAAAGAGGTTTTCAGTTTGTGAAAGAAGAAAGTCTTTCTAATTTCTAACAGAAATCTTTGTTATGGTGTGGTTTCGATACCGATTTTTATAGGTACTGTTTTTTTTCTTTTTACAAACGTATTTGTTGCTCAGTTTTTATTTACTTTCCAAAACGCTAAAAGCGTTTACAAATGCAAATTAATCCAATACATTTTAAGGCTATATTTCAAGGGTTGAAATTTCAACTAAACCTTTACTAGGTGATTCATGGTTAGATATCGATATGGTTTAGTTCCAGTTTAGTTCCTGTATAGTTGGCGCGGAATATTAAAGAAGTGAGTGCTGTTTAGGCAATAATTGATTTAGTTGTAAATAGAATACCATATCCTTAATTATCATCCGGTTCGATTTGCTTTGGTGAATAGCGCATATTGGCTTGCGATTTAAGCTTTGTTATATAATGAGTATTTGTGTATCAACTATATGTAATTGAGCTAATTAACACTGTTATGAAGTGTGCTGATCTCGTTAATACAACCATAGATTGGGTCATAGTTTAGTGATGTTTTTCTTCACACGTACAGCTACTTAATTTATTTACACAAGATGTGTAGATCGTTTAAATGAGATTTGGGTGATTAAAGGGATGAATATTTATACTTTATGTGTTCTTTTTTTAATCGATGTGGATAATTAATTACGGAAGCACGCTACTTTAAGAGACTTTTGGGATGTAAATTACACGAAGTTTTCGACTGAGGTTCAGTAAGATGGTTATAAATTTTAATGCAATGGTAGATCAAAAAACTATAGTGGGCGGCGTTGCAGTAAATCGTTAATAAGATTTATCCATTCAATTCAACATTTTATTTCTATTATCTAGTTAAAACTCTTAATTTCGTAAAAAAGAATAAGGATGACAAAAATCAAATTTGGAACAGATGGATGGAGAGCAATTATTGCTAAAGAATATACTGTTGAGAATGTTGCACGTGTTGCTTTAGCTACAGCTGAGTGGACAAAAGCAAAATTTGAAAATCCAAGTGTTGTTCTTGGTTTTGATTGTAGATTTGGAGGCAAGATGTTTGCCGAAACTACTGCGAAAGTACTTGCTTCAAAAGGGGTTAAGGTTTATTTCTCTCCTGCATTTGCTTCAACTCCAATGGTTTCGTTGGGAGTAGTTAAGAAAGAGGCTTCGGTAGGAGTCGTTATTACAGCTTCTCATAATCCACCAGAATATAACGGATATAAGCTTAAAGGCAGTTATGGTGGGCCAATGCTGACAAGCGATGTAGAAGAAATAGAAAATATAATTCCAGATTTTTCGGGGTTTGATGTTAATTCATCCTTTGAGCAATATTTAGAAAGTGGTTTAATAGAATATATTGATTTAGAAGATATGTACATTAAGCATGCTGAATCGGCTTTCGATTTGGATGCGATTCGTAATTCAAATATGAACTTTGCATATGATGCAATGTACGGAGCAGGAAGAGATGTAATGCGAAAGTTGTTGCCTGATTTAACATTCATGCACACCGACGATAACCCAGGTTTTGAAGGAGTTGCTCCAGAACCAATTTTAAGAAACCTTGGCGAAATGGCGGAAGTTATTAAGTTGAGTGAGAATATAGATTGCTCTGTAGCTACAGACGGAGATGCAGATAGAATTGGTTTATTTGATTCAAAAGGAAATTTTGTAGATGCTCATCATATTATTCTTTTATTAATTAAATATTTAAAAGAAGAGAAAAACTATTCAGGTGATGTAATTACTGCGTTTAGTTGTTCAGAAAAAGTGAGTAAGCTTTGTAAGCATTATGATTTGAATCAAATTACAACTAAGATTGGATTTAAATATGTTTGTGAATTTTTGTTAGAAGGAAACTTCTTACTAGGAGGAGAGGAGTCAGGAGGAATGGCAATCCAAGGTCATATTCCTGAAAGAGACGGAGTTTGGATTGGATTAACAATTTGGGAATATATGGTGAAAAGCGGTAAGACTTTAGAAGACTTAATCGCTGAGGTTTATGATATCGTAGGTCCATTCGCTTTTGAACGAATCGATTTACATTTAACAGAAGAGCAAAAACAAGCTGTGCTGAAAGATTGTGCTTCTGGTTCAATTTCAGAATTAGCAGGGAAAGCTGTTGTTCGTGTTGATGAAACTGATGGATTTAAATTCTTTTTTAATGAGGACGAATGGTTGATGATTAGACCATCCGGAACTGAGCCTGTTTTAAGAACGTATTGTGAGTCTTCTTCTAGTGAAGAAGCTATTAAAATACTAAAAGCAACTCATAACCAATTGTTAAAATAATTGAATAATATATTTAGAAATAAAACATTTAAGAGTCCGATTATTTTAATAATCGGACTCTTTTGTTTTTGTCTCCCACTCCAGGCTAGTAAGTTGTTTGAGCCTGCTGATTCACTAATAAAAAATAGGGTGTGGGGAATGGCATCTGCCGCTTTTTCAGGCAGTAGCCTAACCATTTATTTGTTAAGTAAACAATGGTATTCAAAGGATAAACCGGTTCCTTTTCATTGGTTTAATGATGAAGGTGATTGGCTTTATATGGATAAGTTGGGACATGGATTGACCTCATATTATGGTGGGTTGTATGGCTATACGGCTTTACGTTGGACAGGGGTTCGAAAGAATAAGGCCTTATTACTAGGGGGTGTTTATGGATTCTCTTTTTTGCTTACAACTGAAATTATGGACGGCTACTCTTCTGGTTGGGGTGCTTCTCCGTCGGATTTAGTTGCAAATGGATTAGGAAGTCTACTTTTTATGGGGCAAGAGTTTTGGTTGGGTAAACAAGCCATAGTTCCCAAGTTCTCTTATTGGCCTACAGATTTTGCTAAGTATAGACCTGATATGTTAGGTTCAACCCATTGGAATAGATGGTTGAAAGATTATAATGGACAAACTTATTGGCTTTCAATTAACCCCTATGCATTAGGATTAGAGCGTTCTTATTTTCCAAAATGGTTAAGTGTTTCTTTGGGATATGGGGCAGATGGTATGCTTGGAGGAAAGTTTAACCCAATAGTAAATGAAGAAGGTGATTTCTTGCCTTATTTTGATAGGAAGCCCGAGTTTTTCTTGTCGCTAGACATTAATTGGGAGTCAATTAGAACAAAGTCGCATTTTTTGAATACGGTAATTAAAGGTTTATCATTTGTTAAGATGCCTTTTCCTGCATTGAGATTATACAACAAGAAACTAAATGGTGTTTTAATTCAGTATTAATTACTTAATCAAAACAAGTTTTTGAAGTTCCTCTTCAGATTCTCCGTTTCCAAGTTGAACTTTTACTTTGTAGATATAAACACCTCGTCCAATATTGTCTCCAAAATCATCTTTCCCATCCCATTTTATAGGACCAATCCTTTTATTCTCAGCAGACACATCAGTATTGATCGTTTTTACCAATTTCCCTGAAACGGAATAAATTTGAATCATCACTTTAAGTTGATTTCCGGATTGATTATGTTCAAAATAAAACCCAGTATTTGAAGAGAAGGGGTTAGGGTAGTTTAAAACGTAATTTAAAGCAAGTTCAGGCGATTCAACTATAATAAACTCTGTATATGCCTGAGATGAATTATTTTGATTGTCATAAGCCTTAAGAATCATAGAATGTCTACCATTTTTTAGTTTGTCTATCGGGAAAATTATTTTTCCTTCCTTAAAAGTATTATTTGAGGGTATATAAAATTCATTTAAGTTGTAGTTTAATTCAGGATTTTCATCAATAATTAATGTGATGTCTCGACCAATATCTGTGGGTATTAAATTAATACCGGAAGAGTCTTTTAAATCAGCAAAAAGAAGTGGAGTATTAGATGTGTTATCTCCAAAAACAAATGTAGAGTCGTCCAGGAATATTTCGATACTAGGTCCTTTGCTGTCTTCTTGAGCAAGTGAATAAGTTCCCCCAATTATTATGTCGTCAAATACACCCGAAGCGTCACCTAAGATAGAGTCGTTAGCATAAATACTAATCCTTCCAAAATCATAATCTTGCCTTACGTCCTTCGGTAAATAAAACTTAGCATTAAATAATCCATTAATAACTTCAGCTCTTCCTCTAAATAAAACATCTTCTTGAGTACTAAAGGAAAATGGATATCCTGAATTGTTATTATCTAATGTTTCTAAGGCTTTTACTTTGTCAAAAATCAAAACCTCGGCCCAACCATTGTAGTTCTCTAGAAGATCATTGTTAACATTTGAAATATGCCCTCTAATAACACCTTCGTTAAGCGATTTTATAGTGTCTGATTGTTCATTGTTAATAGTTATTTCATCCACAATAATATTGTTTAAAGGGAATGCCAGTTTCAAAGCAGGATCACCTAAAAGCGTGAAGTTTCTGTCGTTTGTACCTCCATTGTTGGTTACTTTTGTTCGTTTGAAGACATCACCAAGCCTGATTTCTGAATTGTTTATAGAGGACTCTAATACTTTATAAAACGTTTCGTTAAGTTTGAAGTTAGGAATAGAAAATACAAGACGAACCGTAGTGAACAAACCTATTGCTCCGCCTTGAGCTTGTGTTAGTAAATATTCTCCAGCACTTTTATGTTCAGGATTGTCAAATCGGCTAAATTCACAAGTAGCAGTCATAAATAAGGGAAGACGATTTCGATTCTTCATTTTCTTTATATCATTAACCGTAAAAACTTGTTCTTCTGTCCAACCTAACTCTCCGCCATGACCAGTGTAATTAATTAATAATACTCCGTCTTCTAATTTTTCTTTTATTGCTGTATTTGCGCCTAAATTAGTGAAGCCACTACTCGTCCTTTTTTCTTCATAGGAATCAATAAATAGCTTTTTAATATTTAGTTTTTTGATAGAAGTATCTACTAATTTAGTTAGATGATTAGATTGTCTCATATGCTCATTAGAGTCTTCATCGTCCGCCATGAATAGTATATTGTTTTTCCAAGAACCTTTTGACGTTAGCAGTTTTGCTTCATACTCATTAACTGAGCTTTTGTCGTATTCATCATAGTATTCAAAAATTTTATTCACAACATTTTTTGCCTCATAGCCTGATGAAACTGGAATCCGACCAATAGATAAGTCTAATAAATCTCCATTTTTGTATTCACCTTCACCAGCATCCATTAAGCCATAGATGTCATCAGTAACATACGAACTGGTTAACTTAGTGGAGTTGTCTGATTGAAATGTAGGGATAAAGTTTTTCTGATTAGATACTCTGTTTTTTGAGTCGTAACTACCATCTCCTAGAAGTAAAACATATTTTAAAGAGTCAGATGTGTTTAAGCCTTTTTGATAAATCAACTTTATAAAGTTTCTAATTGCTGTAGCTTCAGGTCTTCCTGTAGAGAATTCATTATATATGTCCTTTGTAAATGCAAGTTGACCAGTTAGGTTATCCTTTCTTTTATGTAAGTCTATCAATCTCCTCGCTTGAGATTCAAACTCAGGTGTTGTTACAATTAAATAATTTGATGAATTTTTAGCATGAAGGTTTTGATTAGGAATTATACTTTCAAAAACAGGAGTCAATGAATGTGATGAATTGAAATTAATGAAGCTTCTGATTGTATCAGAAAAGTAATTAAAAATAAAACCAGTATCATTTGGCTCAATAGCAAGTTCTGTAACGTTATCAATATAAGTGACATCCCATATAGATTGGATGTCAAGGTTACATTTAACGTTTACACTTTCTATTTTAAATACCGGTTCGGTAAGCTTAAATTGGAATTGATTTTCCCTAGCTACAATTCTTTCAGTAGAGTTAATGTTGAAGTAGTCTAGCCACGCAAGTTGATTATTCAATTGATGATAATGGAAGTCAAGTGTAATACTGTCACTTTGTATAGTAGATCCATAAGCCACGTTGTTATTAGAAAACTTCACATAATCATTGTAATAAACACTACTTACTTTACTTATTTGAGAAGTTTTAATAGTGTCCTTATTGAGGATTAATGATATTTTATTCGTGCCATAGTTAAAACTTCGTGCGCACACAGAATAATGAATACTTACTTTTTCAGGTGTTGAAATCGGACGATAATATGCGAAAGGAAAGGATAAGGTGTTTTCTGAAAATTGCTCTCCAACCCAATTTTTCCCACTCTTTATAAAATTCAACCATTCATTTTCATGGTGTTGAAATTTAATATAATCATATCTAATGTTTGTAGGTAGAGTTAAGTTAGTGCTAACTATTTCTTTTGACGCTAAACTGCTAACATTAAGGAAAACAAAATTTGTATCGGAATAAAGGTTGGTTTCATCTTGAAATCCTTGATTAGATTCGTTAAATGTCCTTTTTGCTCCAGCTTCCGCGTAAAAATGAAATTTACTGTTTTCCGAAAATAAATTGTCATTTAGGTTTTCAAATTTGAGTGGTAGTTGAACGAGGTCATCCATAGCATCTTCGCCAACTTGGAGGGGAAGCATGTCAGATTTGTTACTCCATACACTGATTTTTGAACGGTTAATTTCGTTTTGAAGAATGCCTAAATTATTTAACTCTGCAAATGAAATTGAGTAAATTCCTGATTCAGGAATTTTAAACTTATACCAATTTCCAGAAGACAAAATAGAACTCGCTACCGTAGTGAATTCCCGAAAAGTTATATTGGAAGTTTCAGCGATTGGCACGCTAATAGAAATCGATGTTATTTTTTTATAGTTACCTGATTCTATAAAAAACGGAGAAACACTGATGTGGCTATTGAATTTCCCGTTAGCGACACCACTAGTAATTGTAACTTTTGGAGCTGTGTCTTGTAATTCTTTTAATAATTCCCTCTCGAAATACGAGCAGTTTTTCGTTATCAAAGATGTAATAGAGTAGGTTTTGGTTAAATTTTGATACAGAACTTTTTGAAGAAACGGGATATAGTCTTCAGTATATTGAGCTTGACTGAAGTGTAACACCATTTTGTCAGGGTTCAATTCAGATATGCTGTAATTTTTAAAATCAAATGAGACGGTTGCATTACCCGCAAATAAAGTAAATTCAAATAAAATCAGGGTGTATGTTAGGAAACGACGCATTAAAAAAATAAATTAGTCCTATTAAATTTAAGGGATTTAATTGAACTAATTGTATTCGATGTTACTTTTTTAACATTAAATAGTTTTAAGAAATATGATGTATGATAGCAGTGAATTGTATATTTAAGCAAATATTCATTAATATTGTAAATTGAAAAGTTTTAAGTATGGCTAAGAGAATCTTGCTTTTAACATGTGTAGCAGTATTTGGAACCGTTTTTTTAAACGGTGGAGCTCAAGCTCAGGATCCTGAATTTACGCAGTTTTACGCTAACCCTTTGTATTTAAATCCCGCTTTTGCTGGTAGTTCTAGGTGTCCAAGGATGGTAATGAATTATAGGAATCAGTGGCCTGGTATTACCAGAACATACATTACCTACAGCGCTTCGTACGATCAGCATGTAGACGCAATGTCAGGTGGTTTAGGTATTTTGGTTACTAATGACCAAGCAGGTGATGGGACTATAAATACAACAAACGCATCTGTGATGTATTCCTATTATTTACCTGTAACAAATAGTTTCTCTGTTAAAGCAGGTGTTCAAGCGGCATTTGCTCAAAAAAGTGTTGATTGGACTAAACTAACTTTTGGCGATATGATTGATAATAAACTTGGGTTTATTAGTCAAACAAACGAACAGAACCCAAATAGAACAGTTACGAATGTTGATTTTTCAGCAGGTATTTTAGGATATAGTTCATCATTCTTTATTGGTGGTGCTGTTCATCACTTACTTGAACCAGATGAAGCTTTCATTTCTCAAGGATCAAGTCCTTTACCGATGAAAATAACTGCACATACTGGAGCAATAATTCCAATTGGTTCAGCAAGTACTAGGCATAAAAGAAGAAGAAGAAGAAATCCAAATACTTTGCCAGAAAGTTCAATTTCTCCAAATATTTTATATCAAAAACAACAAGATTTTCAACAGTTAAACCTTGGAGTATACGTTACAAAGGGTCCAATAGTAGGAGGTCTTTGGTATAGAAACGAAGATGCATTCATTGTGTTAGTAGGATTACAAACTACTAATTTTAGATTTGGTTATAGTTATGATGTGACAATATCCAAACTAAGTAATGCTAGTGCAGGTTCTCATGAGTTGTCGATGACTTTTCAGTTTAACTGTAGACCGAAAAAGAAGAAATTTACTCCTGTGAGTTGTCCTTCCTTTTAATGTGTGAAATAAAAGCTGTGTTTAATTTGTTACGTTTTTGAAAAAAAGCGTTATTAATTGTAAGTAAACTCATTACTATTATGAAAAAGTTGATTGCAAAGTGCTTCAAAGTTGGTGTATTAATGTTGATTGGGACTGTATTATTAAGTTCATGTCGAAAAGAAGTTTCAGGTACAACTGGATGGGGTGTGAATACTCCTAAAAACGGTGGATTTGAAGTTGTTCCTTTCTACGAGCAAGAAACTGGGCCTGGCTTAATTTTAGTTGAAGGTGGTCGTTTTACCATGGGTGCTATAGAACAAGATGTTGTTCACCAATGGAACAATGTTCCCAGAACTCAATCAGTTTCTTCCTTTTATCTTGATGAAACAGAAATTAGAAACGTTGATTGGAGAGAATATGTTCATTGGTTGAGAAGAGTATATGGAGCTGATTATCCACAAGTGTTTGTAAATGCTTTACCAGATACATTAGCTTGGAGAGATGAATTATCCTTCACTAAACCTTATGTTGAACTATATTATAGACATCCTGCTTATTCTGAATATCCAGTAGTTGGAGTAACTTGGTTACAAGCTACTGATTATGCAGTTTGGCGTACGGATAGAGTTAATGAGTGGATTTTAATTAGAGAAGGAATTCTTAAAATAAATCCTAATCAGGCAAATGAAGATAACTTTAACCTTGATACTTATTTGAAAGGACAGTATGAAGGTTTGGTTAAGGATGAAATGATTGACCTTAATCCTAACAATGAATTTAGAAAAGTTAGAGTTGAAGATGGTATTCTTTTACCTCGTTACCGTTTACCAACTGAGTCAGAGTGGGAGTTTGCTGCTTTAGGTTTAATTGGGAATACAATTGACGAAAGAATCTTAGATAGAAGGATTTATCCTTGGAATGGACATTGGGTTCGTAATAAAGATGATACTTGGCAAGGAGAAATGATGGCCAACATTACAAGAGCTAAGGGAGATTATATGGGTGTTGCGTCTCGTTTGAATGATGCCGCTGATATCACTGCTCCAGTTAGATCTTATTGGCCAAATGATTATGGTTTATACCAAATGGCAGGTAATGTTTCTGAATGGGTAATGGATGTTTATAGACCACTTTCACTTGAGGATAACAACGAATTTAGATCTTTTAGAGGTAATGTTTTTGAAACCTATGAGAAAGATGTAGATGGTTATTACTTAGAGAAAGATTCCTTAGGGAAAATGGTTATGAGAGGTGTTGATATTAAGAATCCTGAGGATGAATTAGAGAAAAGGAGAAATTATAAGAAATCTCAAAATATCGATTTCTTAGATGGTGAATTTTCTTCCTCTGTTTTCTATAACGACGGAGCGAAAGCTACTGCATCAGTAGGGAAATTGATGTATGAAACAGCAACACATTCTTTACAATCAAATAGAACTAGAGTTTACAAAGGTGGAAATTGGAAAGATAGAGTTTACTGGATGGCTCCAGGATCAAGAAGATTTCTTGATGAGGATCAAGATCAAGATAATTTAGGTTTCCGTTGTGCAATGCATAGAGTTGGTAGTCCAACTGCCTGGGAATAAAATAGTGAAAACTTATTTTAAAAGCCTTCTGATTTATCAGAGGGCTTTTTTATTTTTATGATATGGATATTCAGCAACTCTATTCGGCTTTTAATAAATGTGGTCAAAATATTTGTACAGATACAAGATCGATAGAAAATAATTCTTTATTTTTTGCCTTAAGTGGAGGTAATTTTGACGGCAACAAATTTATTTACCTAGCAATTGAAAATGGTTGTAAAATGGCTGTTTCAGACAATCCAAAGAATAAAGAGAAAGAGAATGTTATTTATGTTGAGAATACTTTAATTGCTCTGCAAGAATTAGCAAATTATCATAGGAGTCAATTTAAGATTCCTGTTTTAGCTATAACAGGTACAAACGGGAAGACAACGACAAAAGAATTGCTAGCCTGTTCTCTATCAATGAAATTTAATTTGCTTTATACTCTCGGTAATTTAAATAATCATATAGGTGTGCCTTTAACATTATTGAGGTTAAGGAAAGAACATGATTTTGCAATAATAGAGATGGGAGCAAATAAGCCTGGAGATATATTAGAGCTTTGTGAAATTGCTGATCCTAATTACGGATTAATTACAAATATTGGTACTGCACATATTGAGGGGTTTGGCAGTGCTCAAGGAATTATTAAAACAAAGACTGAATTATATGACTATATAATTGATAAAGAAGGCATTTTATTTGTTAATAAGAGTGAGGAATATCTGATCGCTCTAACTCGTAACTACTCTCATGTAATAGAATATGGAAAGGGGACTGGTCTTGACTTTGATGTAATTGATAAATCATATCAATTAGAGATGATAATAAATAATGGGTCCCTTAAAACGAACCTTTTTGGCAAATACAATGGGAGGAATGTTTTAACTGCTCTTGCTGTAGGACAAAAATTTCAAGTTCCATATGAGGATTCTAAGAAATCAATAGAAAACTATAAACCAAGGAATAATAGGAGTCAATTAAAAATTACCGAAAGAGGTAATCATTTAATATTAGATGCTTACAATGCTAATCCTTCAAGTTTAAATTTAGCAATTGATGAATTATTGTCTATGTCCGGCGGTAAACTTTTTATCATTGGTAGTATGAAAGAACTTGGGGATATTTCGAAAAAAGAACATGAGCTTATTTTAGCAAAATTAAGTGACGAAAATTCTGTTTTTGTTGGCGATGAGTTCATGTCAATAAAGAGTGAAAAGGTAATTGTTTTTGAGTCTGTTAATGATTTAATTAAAGATGGATTTTTAAAAAGCATTTCAAAAACTCAAATTTTAATCAAAGGTTCTCGAAGTATTGAACTTGAAAAAGTAGTTGATTTCTTGTAAGTTTTGGTTGAAATAAGCGGATAAATAAATTTCCTGAAAAATCCTTTGAATAGTGTATATTTTCTCGTCGGATTAAAGAACTCTCTATAATTCCCGCTTTATTTGTATGTTGTTGTATGTTAGTTGTTTAGTGTTTCTGTTGTCGCTGTTAATTACTTTTATCTTCTTTTGTACGGTGAATTGTTAATTTTTAATTCGACGAAAAAACTATTTATGTATCGTATATTAAAGCGGACTTTATTACTTTTGTAAATAGAATAAAATAATTCATTTTATGTCAAAAGATCTTAAGTCTAAAAAGTACTCGAAAGAGCAGTACTTAAAATGGTATGAAGAAATGCTTTTATACCGCAAGTTTGAGGAAAAAGCCTCTGCTTCTTATATTCAACAAAAGATTCGTGGCTTCTGTCATTTATACATTGGTCAAGAAGCAATTGTTGCTGGGTACGAAACTGTTTTAGGTAAAGGAGATAGTGTTATTACGACTTATCGTGATCATTGTCAACCAATCGGAAGAGGAACTGACCCTAAGATTATTATGGCTGAGCTTTTTGGTAAAACGTCTGGTATTTCAAAAGGGAGAGGTGGATCTATGCACATGTTTGATAAAGAAAAAGGTTTCTTTGGAGGGCATGGAATTGTTGGAGGACACATTCCTTTAGGTGCCGGTATTGCCTTTGCCGAAAAATATAAAGGAACAAAGAATGTCAATATTTGTTTAATGGGTGATGGCGCTGTTCGTCAGGGAGCATTCCATGAAGCATTAAATATGGCAATGACTTGGAAGTTACCTTCAATTTTCGTGATAGAAAACAACATGTACGCTATGGGTACCTCTGTCGAAAGAACTTCTAACGTTACTGAATTATTTAAATTAGGTCATGCTTACGAAATGCCTTCTTTCGCAGTAAACGGAATGAGTGTTGAAGATTGTGCTGATGCATTTGAAGAAGCTGTTGAAAGAGCAAGAAATGGTGACGGACCGACTTTGTTGGAAATTAGAACTTATAGATATAAGGGGCATTCTATGTCTGATCCTGCAAAATATAGAACTAAAGAAGAATTAAATTCTTATAAGGATAGAGATCCGATTGCATCGGTGCTTTCTACAATCCATGAGAATAATTACGCTTCTGAAGATGAATTGAAAGCAATTGAGGCAAAAATAAAACAAACTATTGAAGAGTGTGTTGAATTTGCTGAAGCTGGAGAGTTCCCTACAGCAGACGATATTTACGACGGTATCTACGCTCAAGAAGATTACCCATTCATTAAAGAAATTTAGAAAACTAAATAAAAGAATTAGCAATTATGGCTGAAATAGTTTTAATGCCTAAATTAAGTGATACGATGACTGATGGAGTCGTAGCTGAATGGCATAAGAAAGTTGGAGATAAGGTTGAAAATGGAGATTTATTGGCTGAAATAGAGTCTGATAAAGCTACTATGGAGTTTGAATCTTTTCAAGAAGGAGTTTTACTTCATATTGGAATAGAAGCAGGAGCGACTGCTCCAGTTGACTCAATTCTTGCCATTTTAGGTGAAGAGGGTGAAGACGTTGCTGCCATTTTAGAAGAGGCTAAGAAGAAAGCTGCTGAAAGCGAAAAGGTAGAAGAGGCTCCAAAAGCTGATGCACCTGTTGCTCCAAAAGCACCTTCTCCAAAAGCTGTTTCTGCACCAGTTGCAAGCTCAGCTCCAAAGGCTGCTTCATCAGCTCCTGTTGTTTTGAACGATGGTAAAATAGTGGCCTCGCCATTAGCTAGAAAATTAGCAGAAGAAAAAAACATTCCATTATCTCAAGTTCCTGGATCAGGAGATGGAGGAAGAATAGTAAAAAGAGATATAGAGAACTTTATTCCTGGAGGAGTTGTTAACACAACTGAGAGTTTCTATGAAGAAGGGTTAAATTCTATGAGAAAGGTAATCGGACAGCGTTTATCAGAATCTAAATTTAGCGCACCACATTTTTACTTGACTCAGTCTATCGATATGGATAACGCAATGGCTGCTCGTAAGGCTATTATAGAAGCTAAAGGAACTAAGGTTTCCTTTAACGATATGGTGCTCAAGGCAACAGCTAAAGCATTAAAGAAACATCCTGGAGTTAACTGTTCATTTTTAGGAGATAGAGTAAGGTATAATGATCATGTTCATATTGGAGTTGCTATGGCTGTTGAAAATGGCTTATTGGTTCCTGTAGTTCGTTTTGCTGATCAGAAGTCTTTACAAGATATTTCTGCAGAAGTTAAAGACTATTCAGTTAGAGCAAAAGATAATAAATTAACACCAGATGATTGGGCTGGTTCAACTTTTACCGTATCTAATTTAGGGATGTTTGGAATTGAATCATTTACTTCAATTATCAATTCACCAGATGCTGCTATTATGGCAATAGGTGGTATTAAGCAAGTTCCTGTTGTTAAAAACAACGAAATTGTTCCTGGAAACGTAATGAAGGTAACTTTATCATGTGATCATAGAGCTGTTGATGGAGCTGTAGGAGCTGCATTCCTTTTAACATTTAAGCAGATTCTTGAGAATCCTGTTTTGATGTATGAATTGTAAAAATGATTTTTTTATATAAAAGGCTACCAATAGGTAGCCTTTTTTTGTGTTTAAAAATATTCTTAATTAAGCCATTATATTAATTTCATCCTATGCAAAGCGATCATTCCGAATTTATATGTGAAAAACATGCATTAGATATTGTTGTTTTATGTGATGGATTATCCTCTCCAGCCAATATAGGTGGTGTTTTAAGACTAGCTGATGCTTATGGTGTTTCTAAGGTGATTTTCTTAGGAGGAGAGGAAAGTATTACTCCTAGAGCTAAATCTGTAGCAAGAGGAACGCAGAAATATGTAAGCCATGAATTTAAATCTGAGTTAGAAGATTTTGACTTTGAAGATAGAGATTGGATTTGTATTGAACTAGCCAACAATAGTCATCCATTGTCCGATTTAAAACTTAGTTCGTCAAAAGTAGGAGTGATAATAGGAAATGAGAATACAGGTGTTAGCGAAACTTGGTTAGCAAAATACCCTAGTTTCCATATTAAAATGTTTGGGAATAATAGTTCAATGAATGTCACGAATGCCTTATCCGCAGGACTTTTTCAGATTACAAATTAGTCTTTGTTCAGAATGTTCTTTAGCGAAGATGGACGTTCTTCAGGTCGCCAATTGAATCCTTTTAAAATAGATTCAGTTTCTGGGAAGTCTAAAAGAGGGTAGAAGGTCGCCTCAGGCATTGTGAGGAACTTTATTCTGTCAATTTTACCAGCGTTAAATTTTATTTTAATGTTACTGCAAATAGCCTTATTTACACCTGTGAATTTCCCGTCATCTTCTTTTGCGTAATAAATTGTTTGTCCATTACCCAAAACATCAATCGTACTTAATTTTCCTTTCTTAAAATGACCGATTAAATCTCTTCCTTTAATTTGATCAAATCGGTTAGGAGTAGAATCTGTAATAGAAACAATAAACCCATTGTTTTTTATGTATAGTTTGTGAATTTTATTATCATAATTAAGGATCTCAATCGAGTCTCCAGTTAATTGACTTTCTCCATTCCAAATTATAGGTTCATAAAATAGTTTAATCAATGAATCAGAAAAATTATAAGCTAGGGAATCACACTTGGCCTGCATTTCTGCTTGAAATAATTTAACATTTCGATAAGCATAAAAGCTTTTGTTGTTTTGATCGTCCTCTTTTAGTATTAAAGTATCACAAACTAAATAAAGAGTATCATCTTCGGAACCTTGGGCAAATAAGACATCTTCAGTAATGTATGAGAAGTTATTTTCACGATCGAAATAACCTCTTTCTCCACTAACTTTTAAATGCTCTTTATGATCCTCAAAAATAACATTATAAAAAGCCTCAGAAAGGCTATTCGATTTGTTAAAGTAGATACTATCCGCACTTAAGGCTTGCTGATCTTTTTGAAGAATGGCATTTTGTTCAAATTGGCCAATTTCTAATGTTTGATTATAAAATCCAGCTTCGCAGTATACTTTTTCCTCTTTTAGCTTAATGTATGTGGGGCCAAAAAAGTAAGATGTTTTAGAGTTTGTTGAATAATCTAAAGTGTCCGACTCAATATTGTATTCAGGGTTTTGAATACGAACTGAATCTTTAAGCTTTAAGTATTTAGTTTTAGTATTGTAAAAACCCTTTTTCGAGAAAATTTGAGAATCATCTTGTGTTGTATGTGCTCCATTAAGGTAATAGACGATGTTGTTTTCTTTGTCAAAAAATAATGTATTTGTTTTCAAAAGTGATTTTTCACTTTTCATTTTAACGTCACCTGATAATTTTCCAACTTTTCGAGAACCGTCATAAATCAACGAATCTCCCCAAGCTTTAGTTGTATTATTTTGATTGATATAAACTTCACCCCAAGCATTAAAGTCATGTGTTTTTCCATTTACTTCAGCACTATCACAGAATAGTTTAGTGTCGTCAAATTTTAAAATTACGTTACCTACAAGTTTTTGATGATCATCAGTACGTCCTGGTTTTAATTCATTTGCGCTTAAAATCTCAACAACCTCCTTTTGAGCCAAAAGGAGGTTGTTAAGTAATATTATAATAAATAAAAGTTTGTTACGCATTTATTTTTAAACCACGCATTAAAGTTTGAGTTCTATCTGGACCTACAGAAACAACAGTTATAGGGACTTCTAGTTCTCCTTCTAAGTATGTGATGTAATCATTTAATTCATGAGGTAATTCAGCTATGTCAGATAGCTCTGTTAAATCTTTATCCCAGCCCGGTAATGATTTGTAGTTGGCAGAAAGATTTTCTTCATCAATGTTATAAGGGAAATGTTCAACCTTTTCACCTTTGTATTGGTAAGATGTACAAACTTTTAATTCTCCAAAAGCAGATAAAACATCAGCTTTAGTCATGATCAAATCAGTAACTCCGTTTAACATGATAGAATATTTAAGAGCAGGTAAATCTAACCAACCACATCTTCTTGGTCTACCGGTAGTAGCTCCAAATTCGTGACCAGCTTTTCTTAAATCTTCACCAGATTGATCATGTAATTCAGTAGGGAACGGTCCACTACCAACACGAGTACAGTAAGCTTTGAAAATTCCATAAACTTTACCAATTTTGTTTGGAGCAACTCCTAAGCCAGTACAAGCACCTGCACAAACAGTATTTGATGAAGTAACAAATGGATAAGAACCAAAGTCGATATCTAAAAGTGAACCTTGAGCTCCCTCAGCTAGAATTGTTTTTCCAGCTTTCATTGCTTCACTAATATAATGCTCGCTATCGATGAAAGTTAATTCCTTAAGTGTGTTTAAAGAAGCCATCCATTTTTCTTCTTCTTCTTTGAAATCATATTCGAAATCAAATTGCTTTAACATTTCAACATGTTTAGCAACCAAAGCATCATAACGTTGTTGGAAGTCAGCCAATTCTAAATCACCAACTCTTAATCCGTTTCTACCCGTTTTATCCATATAAGTTGGTCCAATTCCTTTAAGAGTTGATCCAATCTTATTTTTTCCTTTAGCAGCTTCAGATGCAGCATCTAAAACTCGGTGAGTAGGAAGAATTAAGTGTGCTTTTCTTGATATAACTAATTTATTACTAACGTCTACATTTAATGTTTTAAGTTCGTTTATTTCCCTTTCGAAAATAATAGGATCCATTACAACACCATTTCCAATAATGTTTATCGTGTCTTCATGAAAAATTCCAGAAGGAATAGTATGTAAAACATGTTTAATACCATCAAATTCTAAAGTATGACCAGCATTTGGTCCACCTTGGAAACGTGCGATGATATCATACTTAGGGGTGAAAACGTCAACAATTTTACCTTTTCCTTCGTCTCCCCATTGTAATCCTAATAATACGTCTACTTTCATTTTATGTGTTGTATAGCTTTATTATAAAGCAATTATGATTTAATACATTTTCCGTTATTACACACTCCGTAAACAGTTAAGGAGTGGCTTTTAATTTCAAACTCGGTAAAGTTTTTTAAATTTTCCATTACTTGTCCTAATCGGGGATCACAAAATTCAATAACTTTCCCACAATTCTGACAAATTAAATGATCGTGATTGGCGTAGCCAAACGCTTTTTCAAACTGAGCGTGATTCGATCCGAACTGGTGTTTGACTACCAAATTACAATCCATCAACAGGTCTAGAGTGTTGTAAAGCGTAGCTCTACTAACACGATAGTTTTTTGCCTTCATGTTTTCATAAAGGGTTTCAATGTCGAAATGATTTTTGTAGGAGTAGATTTCATCAAGTATGGCGAAGCGTTCAGGAGTTTTCCTGTGACTATTTTTTTCTAGAAACTCGGTAAATATTTCAGTTACCTTGCCTTGAATCTCAACACTCACTTTTTACCAGATGTTATTAGGCTACGAAAATAGCAAAAAAGAAAAGTAGAACCAATAATATCAATTAGTATTGTATAATACTTATTAACAGTTGTGCGAAAGTAATTTTTTTATTATTTCCGCTCAAAAGTTAAAAATGAAAAGCTAAAGCACTTTTTTTTCATGATCAATCAAATATAATTGGTCAATTGTGTTTAGTATGTTTCGCAAAACATTACCTTTTTTGGCTTGAAAATTAAAGTCTAAAGTAACATCAAAAGTATTTTGAGTTTGTATCTCAATATTTTCCATAACTTTTTTAAGAATTGCAAACCTTTTAGCCTTTCTTCCTAAACGATCATCTTCAAGTGCCTTTTCCTCAAGTATAGAAGGATAGTTCCTCAGGTTTGCATCAATGAAAAAGTAGTTATTAGAGGCTACTGTCTTTGCGTTTTTTGAGGTGTTAGCTAAAGATTCGATCGGGTTTATCCCTTGAGAAAGGTTTGCCGCTAGGGATTTTTCAGATGTAATTACTCCAACCTTATCATTGAAGTATAAGTACATTGGAATACCAATTGCTCTTTGACTTTGGATTACAAAATATTCGTTTTCTTTTTGTAAAAACGGAGATCCCGAAAATTGAGATAGAGTAGCTTTTAATGCTTCAGGGTCTTTTAAATCAAATCCCAAAGTCATTTTGGGAACTATTTTTGATTTAGGAACAGAAACAAATCCTGAATCCGAGTTAACCATTTTATATTCAGTTACACTTCCTAAATCCGAAAAATTGAAGCAAAAACTTCCTCCAAAACAGGCCAAAACCGGTCTTGTAGAAGCAAGTATCATTTGCGCCTGAATAGGCAGATCTTTTAATGAGTCTAATACATGATCAATGTTGAATGAAAATGTAGTTAACCCTAAATGTTTACCAGGAACGACCTTATTTATTTCTGTGTTGTATTTTTGAATGATGTTTTTGTATCGTTTTTTGTAATCATTAAAAGCTTCATTTTTAAAGTTCTCAATCTTAACCCTAATTTTGTCATCATTAAAAGCAACATGACCGATTGAATAAAGCCCTTCTAATTGATCCGCTAATTTATTTGTAGGAAGAGCAGATATTGAATTACTAGCTAAAATAGCGTTCTGTGAAAGCATGAAGCTAATATCTTCACTACTTTGATTAAACACTTTAAAATGTTCTGTATTGGCCAATTGATTTTCAGGAGATAAATTAAATAACTCAACCAACTTCTCCTTTACTTCATTTTGTTTGTTGAAGTTTCCTGATTTTAATCCAATTACAAATTCGTTATTCCAAGCTAAAATAAAACCTTCAGTACCATCAATGAAATTCAAACCACTCTCTTCGTATTTTTCGTTTCCTGATATTTTAGTGATAAAAATTTCAAATAAATTAGCATTCGATAATTTAATGCACCCACCCGAAATACCAGATGTTAAATCTTCGGTAGTCGTAAACATGTAAAGGTCATCTGTCAAGCTAATTCCTGTTGCAAATGGGTTCGAAGCGACTTCTTCCCAATATTTAGAAAGCGAATCGTTATCGTTCTTGTTGTTTTTTAAGTCTTTAATAAATTGATATTCACCTAATTGATCAATCCTTGCTTTGATACCTAAATTAAATGGGTTTAGTTGTAGAACTAAACCACTTTCTTTAGGAATTGCTTTAAGGTGGGCTGGAGTATTAGAGCATGATGCAAGAAAGATCATCGAGCAAACTACACTTAGAATAGAAAATCGTTTTTTGAACATTATTTTTGACTTTTAGAAGGTCAAATGTAAAGCTTAAATTTTCAAAAATGAATTGAAAATAAAAGAAAATATAGGATTTAGAAACTACTTTTTAAGTGATTTTGAAAAAGATTAATAAGTCTCAAAAAGCCTTTGTGTATTTAGTTTAACGTAACTTTGAAGTATGAATTATTTATCAGTATCAGATTTATCAAAATCATTTGGAGAGTTAAAGCTTTTTAAAGGTGTTTCTTTTGGATTAGAAAAGGGGCAAAAGGTTGGACTTGTAGCCAAAAATGGTGCTGGAAAATCAACTCTTTTAAATATTTTATTGGGTAAAGATATTCAAGATGAAGGTCAAGTTGTTTTTAAAGACGAATTAAGTGTTTGTTTATTGGAGCAAGAACCTTCTTTTGGAGATGCAAAAACAATCGAAGATTATATTAATGATTCACAAAATCCCGCTATTCGATTAATCCATAGATACGAGCAATTATTAGAAAGTGGTGATACTGAAAGTAATGAGTTTACAGAAGTAATTGAAAAAATAGACGAGCAAAACGCTTGGGGAGTAGATGTTATAATAAACGAAGTTTTAACAAGTTTAAAATTTCCAGATAAAAAGATGTCTGTTGTTAAATTAAGTGGAGGGCAAGCTAGGAGATTAGCATTGGCTAAAGCTTTAATTGATGAGCCGGATGTTTTGTTTTTGGATGAGCCAACCAACCACCTTGATTTTGATATGGTGGAGTGGCTTGAAAAATATATTGCAGATAGTAACTTAACATTATTACTGATTACGCATGATAGATACTTTTTAGATAATGTATGTAGTGAGATAATCGAGTTAAGCCCTGAAGGGATTTATAATTACAAAGGTGATTATGAATACTATTTAACCAAAAAGGCTGAACGAGAAAACAATGAATCTGTCGTTGCGAATAAGGCTAAGAACTTATTTAAAACAGAGTTGGATTGGTTAAGAAAGCAACCAAAGGCTAGAGGGACAAAAAGTAAGAGTAGGGTTGACGCAGCTTATGAGTTAGAGAAAAAATCTAAAAATGTTAGGGTTAACTCTAACCTTGAGATTTCTTCAGTAATGACCCGAATGGGAAGTAAAATTATTGAAATTGAGGAACTGAATAAAGAATACGGAGATTTAAAAATATTAAAAGATTTCACTTACTTCTTTAAAAGAGGGGAGAAGGTTGGAATCATTGGGAAAAATGGAACTGGGAAATCAACATTCTTAAATCTTATTACAGGGAAGGACGATGCATACAAAGGTTCCATTGAAGTTGGAAGCACAGTAAAGTTTGGTTACTACAATCAAAAAGGATTGAAGTTTCGAAACGACATGAAAGTAATTGATGTTGTTAAGGATATTGCTGAAATTGTTCAAACAAAAGATGGGTCGAAAATTACGGCTAGTCAAATGTTAACGCATTTTCAATTTGAGCCTAAAAAACAACATACGCATGTTGAATTATTATCTGGAGGAGAAAAGAAAAGATTGTATTTGGTTACCGTGTTGATGGAAAATCCAAACTTTTTAATTTTGGATGAACCTACCAATGATCTTGATTTAGGCACGTTAACAGCATTAGAAAACTATTTATTAGATTTTAACGGATGTGTAGTAATCGTATCACATGATAGATACTTCTTAGATCGTATATGTGAACACTTATTTGTTTTTGAAGGAGAAGGTAAAGTAAGAGATTTCCCAGGGAATTATACGGAGTATAGAGAGCATGAGAGATTAAATCCTGTTACTGAAACTACTAAGGTTAAAAAGGTACAGAAGGCTATTTCTCAAGAAGTGAAGACTAAAGTAAGTAAGTTGACTTATAAGGAGAAGATTGAGATGGAAAAGTCCGCCAAAGAATTAGAAAAACTAGAAACCGATAAATCTAAATTGGAATTTAAATTGTCATCTGGTGATTTATCAGGACAAGAGATAAACGATGTTTCGGTTGACTTGGGGAAATTGATGGAGAAGATCGAGGAGGTTACTATGATTTGGATGGAACTTGCTGAGAAAGACGAAGCATAATGAAAGTGTATTATTGCATATTACCTGATGGTTTTGACTTTTTTAGTCAAGACGGACTATTGGATGGTTTACCTGAAAATATTACCTCAAGGTTAAGCGATAACAATTCAATTAAAAGAATGCTGAGCTTAATTGGTTGGCACTTACTTAAAAATGTTACTTCATTCAACTTTTTAAAAACTGTAGATTTTGAAGAAAAAGGAAAGCCCTTTTTTCAAAATTCAGATTTGTACTTTAATATTTCAAATACAAAAAACATTGTTACATTGGCTATCGGTAGTGAAAGAGTAGGCGTGGACGTTGAGAAGTTGCGCGAACCTCGCGAAATCATCTATCAAAGAGTATTTTCTGAGAATGAAATTCAATCTATTGAAGATTCATATGATAAAGCAACCCAATTCACTCAATTATGGACAAGGAAAGAATCAGTTGTTAAACTCTTTGGCGGTGGAATTTCTATGGGGCTAACAACGTTTTCTACGCTTGAAGATTGCGTAAAAGCTTTTAAGAATAAAGTTGCTATTCAAAAAGTATTAATACCAAATTACATTTGCCATTTAAGCACTTATCAGAAAGTGAAGTTAGAGGTTGAAGCCATTAATCCACGTGATTTAATTTAGATCATAAAAAAATTGTCTCACCTAAGTGAGACAATTAACCTAATACTAACTTTATTAAAAACTACTTGAACAGCTTACGTTAAATACTTACTATGGTTACGACTTCAAATCATCTAGTTAAGTTTTCAAAATATACATAGCAATGATGTTGGTATAATTCTTTAATAACTGGAGTTAGATACTTAACAATCTCAATGTTTATTTTTTCAACTTATCATTATATTAGGTATCGAATAGTTCTGTTTTTAAAATAACTTCAGCAATCTTCACATTCTTTTATTGAGATTCTTTACCAAAGATTAATATATATTTTAATAGCAGATTAAAATTAATTCTAAGCATAGAATCTTTCTAACCCCGTCTGGAATTATTAAGTTTCAACTAGTGATTATGATTTCCTCCTAAAGTAGACTTTGCTATTTAAATAATTAAGTACACTTAAGTCATCCAATGATTCGAACTTTCTAACTTAGTTTAAAACCATTTACGAAAAATGCTAGCGAAGTAGGGACTGCGATAAAATAAAGAAACATCTTTTTTTTATTGATTGTGCTATGAATTTAAACAAGGCACTGTATGATTTTATTGACTTAATAGTAATTAAATAAAGCGGCCCTATTTGTTGAACTACATATTTGGTAACATGATTAATTTCGTTGAAAAGCTAAATAATTTTCAATGACATTATTAAAAGTAGTTATTACATTGTCGCTTGGTATTTTGGCGGCAGAGTTTAATTCGTGCTGATCTAGTTTAAATTGTTGTGATTGGATTATATAGGGCATAAAAACATCAATATGTTTCATCACTTTTAATGGAATGGCACTTGTTTGATCTGCAGGAATGAATTTTGGAGGCGGGACCTTTAAAAGGTTAGATGCATGAATAAGTAAATCCTTGAAATTGGTGTTTTCTTGATGCGTTATTTGGTATGTTTTACCAATAGAAATTGAATCCTCTCCAATTGCTAACATTTTATCTACGAAATTATTTACAGGTATAATGTTAATAGAAAAGGAATTGTCAACGGGTAAAGCACTTAAAATTTGTCTTGAAAGTAAAATAATGAACTTGTAAATAACACTACTAGACGAAATTTCACCAGTTTCAGAGCTTCCTGATATTATAGAAGGTCTGTAAATTGTGTATTTAATATCCTTAAACAGTAACTCAGCTTCAAATTTAGTTTGTTCATACGTATTATTGAAATCTCTTTCCTTACCCTCCATAACCCTACTAACATAAGCTGTGCTAATATGATGAAAACGCTCAAAATGTTCACCTGCTTTTTTCGCCAAAAGCATACATGTTTTGGTTCCTTCAACATTAATGGAATGTGCTGTTTTATAGGGGAGATTAAATTTTATGGTAGCAGCAGTATGGTAAATCGTATTTATTTTACTCGCTAACTCTTCAAATGCATCTTGATTCAAGTTGAACATCGGCTCCGTTAATTCTCCCTCTATCGGAATAATACGATTCAGTATTAAATCAGAGTTTGCGGCAAAAAGTTTCTTACACCTATCAACTGCTGATAAGTTTTTTTTGCTGCGAATTAGTAAGAAAACCCTATTGTTTGGGTTTTCTAACAATTTAGATACTAAATATTTCCCTACAAAGCCAGTAGCTCCAGTTACAAAAATGTTTTTCATTCTATTTAGTTATGTTTTGAAAAAAAAAGTCATTTAATCTTTCTACACTTTTTTTTGCTCTAGTTATATTAGTGTGTGTTCGTGAAAGTTTAAACCCTTTTACTATTCCCTGAATTATATTTTCTGTGGGATTTTCAGGGTTTCTTTTAATGATGAACGGCTTCTTTATTTTTAAGTTTAATTTCTGACTTTCAAAAGTAGCAATATACTTCCTCATAGGACCGTCTTCAATTATAAACGGTGCTAAAGGCGCTTTGATTTTTCTTTTGCCATTACCCCAATTTTCTCCAGTTTTTATTCTGTTTATTTGCATTTCAGAAACAGTAAAAAGCGAACTTATTTTTCTTAATGAATCTCCTTTTTTTATGAGATTTTTTATTAATTTAATTTGGTCAGTTTTTAACTTACTGTTGGGATACGTTTTATCAACAAATATCAAATTAGATAAATGAAGGTTATGTCTATTACCGTCTTTATAACTAATATCTTTATTGGTGATTTTTGAATTAGTATCTTTTAGTTTAAAAGTTATGGCAACTAATAGACCTGCACATAAATTTTGAAGTTTCCCTTTATCATCAACTAAGCTTACCCTTCCGTGAGATGAAATATTATTTTTTTTAAAATGTAATTTTATTTCTTTTAAGTAATTCTCGTTTTTTTCGGACTTGATTTTTTTCTTTGGCGAACTTGTTCTGTAAACACGTCCTGATTCACTAATATGATAGGAACTAAATTTAGGGATTAATTTAGCTTCCTCTTGGTTGATAATCATTTTTAGCATCGTTATTAGGGTTTTACTTTTCTATCCTAAAGTTTGAGTGTTCAAGAACTCTTCTATAAAGATATAACGACTTAGTAATACAAACAATAGGAAACGGTTGTATTATTTAAGTTCTATTATTAGTTAAATCTATTACGTATTTCGTGAAAGCGCCAAATATGTTTAATTAGAACTTCTCAAATAAGATTAAATGTTAGTGAATTATAAAGTAAATCGAATACAAAATCCGTCTTATCCAATGAGGTTTATTAATTAGAATTTTGTCATTGTCATTAACGTTTTGAGTAAAAATCGTATTTCATCCTATTTTTTTAAAGGTTGTTTCAAAAAGAATCTTATTAAAAGTTTTCATCAATTTCCCCATACGGTTCGTTGGTAATGGCTTTTTATTAGCCACTTTTTCTTAGTTCAGTAAGTTCTTTTTGAATAACCTTTTTTCTATTCGCGTTTTTAGTTCCATTTACCACAGGTGTTATTCTTTATAACCCTAATCATTAATGAGATAATATTGTTCATACTTGGATTCCCTTTAGCAATACTATTGTTTTGCTATCAATAATAATGATTTTTGATTATTACTCTTTTTACCTAAATCATTACTGGGTATAAAAAGGAGTGCTGGTGAAAAGGTTTTCATTTTAATCAACGCTTTAACGATTATTTGGAGTGAATGGACAATAGCTAAGAAAAATTGTTAAAAACACCAAAGCCCCGATTTCTCGAGGCTTTATAATCATTTTGTTATATCAGATTGTATATCAGTCCGTTCTAACAAATATAAAGATAGATTAGTTGAGGTCTTCATTGCTTTAGCAATTGCTAAAACGATTTATTTAACTGTTCAAATGTGCGAAAATAAAACTGAAGCGTAAATATTCATCATGAAAAGGCCTTATCTTTATGTTAAATCAAAGTTATTGAAGATCAAATGGTTAAAAAGATAGTTGTCGTTGGTTCAGGTGCATTAGCAACATTATATGCAATAAGGTTTTCTGATTACTTCAATGTCACAATGTTAGGAAGTTGGCACGAAGGTATAAATGCGCTTAACAAGAAAGCTATTTTAGTTGAAAGCGATAGTGAGGTTATCGCTGAAAACATATTTGCAACGACTAATTGGTTAGATTCTGAAAAACCCGATTTGGTGGTTTGGTTAACAAAAGGCTATAAAAACTCAAATGCACTTAAAGAGTATTTAAAATTGAACTGGCAAAGTCCAATTTTGATTCTTCAAAACGGATCTGGACAAAAAGAACTTTTTAAGTCGGTTTTAAATGCTGAGCAAAATATTTATTTAGGAACAACTACACAAGGAGCTAAATTGAAAGGTCCTGGAAAAGTTGAAAATACAGGGAACGGAAACCTAATTTTGGAGTCTAATGAATTTTTACAATCTTTTTTCGAGAATACACTTCCTACAATTCAATTTGAAGAAAAAATAGGAAAGAGTATTTTAAAGAAATTAGCAATCAACGCTGCTATAAATCCAACGGCCGCAATTTTTAAAGTCAAAAATGGAGAGGTTGTTAATGGTGAAGCTGGAATGTATTTAATTAAAATAGCGAAAGAGGTCTTTCCATACTTTTTAGCACGAGGTTTGTTTAGTGAATTTTCGGAATACGAAGATTTATTGAATAAAATAGCCAAGGCTACAAGTGAAAACGTAAATAGTATGTGGGCAGATTTGGATTCTGGAAGAGGTACTGAAATTGATTCAATTTTAGGTGTTATTAATAAAGAATTAAAAAGTGATTTCATATCAGAAATAATCAAGCAATTAACCCTCTAGTTTACTGAATAAAAGTTTAATATATTTCAGGTGACTTATTACAAATACAATTAACAAAAGCTTTTTAACTTATTATATTATTTGTGAAGTTTTGATTTTGCAAATACATCGATACTTAGATGCCATCTAAATCAGATATTCGCTTTTACAAGATTGTAGCATCAGGTTGTAGCTCTAAAGCCTTTTTATACCTTATTTTCCATTAAAAGCTTCACTAATTATATGTTATTCATTATTGATCGAACAAAACGTTTATCGTTGTTTGATAAAACCAACGTCATGAATTATTAACAGCTTTTTTTCAATTTGTAAAACTGTTCCCGTTTTTTACTTCGATTAGATGAAATAGTTGCATATTTTTGGAATAGTAATTGAATGAAACTTTAAAAATCATAAAATGAAAAAAATATTAATAGGAGTAGCAATTCTTGCCTCAACTGGTGTGAATGCGCAATTGAACTTAAATAAACTAAAAAACAGTGTTAAAACTCAAGTTGAAACACCAACAGCATCTAAATTAACAAACGATGAAGTGATTAGTGGCTTAAAAGAAGCCTTAAGTGTTGGAGTAGATAATGCAGGTAAGTCAGCTAGTGTAATGGATGGTTTTAATAAAAACGATCTAATTCGAATTCCCTTTCCAGCAGAGGCTGAGAATATGCAAAAAAGTTTGCGTAAAGTAGGAATGGGAAAGCAGGTAGATGAATTTGAACTTGTTTTAAATAGAGCCGCTGAAGAAGCAGCTAAGGAGGCGGCTCCATTGTTTTTATTGGCAATTAAATCAATGTCTGTAAAAGATGGTTTATCAATTCTAAAAGGAGAAGATAACGCGGCTACAAGTTATTTAGAGGAAAGCACAAAAGATTCTTTATATACTACATTTAGACCGATTGTAGAGAAAGCTTTACAAACCGTTAACATTACAAAGTATTGGTCTCCATTAGCGTCTGGGTATAATAAAATTCCATTAACAAAAAAGGTTAATCTTGATTTGGAAGATTATACAACAGAAAAAGCAATGGAAGGTCTTTTCAAACTTTTAGCATTGGAAGAGAAAAAAATTAGAGAGGAGCCTGCAGCAAGAGTTTCTGATCTTTTGAAAAAGGTTTTTGGAGCGTAAGACAGTACCTTTAAAAAGGTAGTGAATACCTCGAAAAGGGTAGGCTGTATAGGCGTTTTACCCTGTTCGAGGTATTGGGTAAATTTAGTGTCCTTGGTAGTTTTGTATTCGAAACTAAAGGACACTAAAACAAATGAAAAATTTAATTAAGGGAGTAGTAATTGCGAGTGTCATTTTTACATCATGTAAAGAAAAAGAAGATGATAAAACAGATTTAGGAGCTCTAAAGTCGGCGACTAAAGTAACGTATGCGAACATTGCTTTCGCCAACTATTCAGATGCTCATTCAGAAGCAAAAGAGTTGAAAATTGCAATTGATGCATTTGTAGCAAACCCATCAGAAAGTACACAAAATTCGGCTAAAACAGCATGGAAAGAAGCACGAGAGCCTTATGGATTAACAGAAGCTTTTCGTTTTTCTGAAGGACCAATTGATGATTCCGATGGGCCAGAAGGATTATTAAATGCATGGCCATTAGACGAGGGGTATATCGATTACACAGCTTCCTCAGATTCTGGTATAATTGAAAGAACAGCAAGTTTCCCAAGTATTTCAGCTTCTATTTTAGAAGGTGCAAATGAAGAAGGTGGAGAAACAAATGTTGCAATTGGTTATCATGCAATTGAGTTTTTACTCTGGGGACAAGATGACGCGGATGTTACCTTAAAAACACCTGGTTCTCGTTCATATACTGATTACTCAACTGACGAAAACGCTGCTCGAAGAGGAGAGTACTTAAAAGTATGTGCAAATTTATTAGTTGATCAATTATTGGAGTTAAAGGAAGAATGGAATCCATCAGAAACTAATAACTTTAGAAAAGAATTCTTAGCAATGGATAATGACGCTGCTCTTCAAATTATCTTAACTGGAATTGGAATATTAAGCAAAGGTGAGCTAGCAGGAGAACGAATTTTTGTCGCCCTAAATAACCAAGATCAAGAAGATGAACATTCATGTTTTTCTGATAATACGCACCGCGATATTATTTTAAATGCCCAAGGAATTAGAAATATTTACGTAGGTGAATATGAGGGCGTTGATGGGACTGTTACAAAAGGAACTTCTTTAGAAGATGTAATAAAAGAGGTTAACGGTGATTTAGCTTCGGAAATGTCGGCTTTATCAAAAGAGTCAATCGAAAATGTAGAAGGTATTGAAATCCCATTTGATTTTGCTTTAACTCAAGAAGTTGTTGGAGGAAATGGCCCAATAATGCAGTCGGTATTAACACTTCAAGATCAAGGTGATAAAATAGCAGAAATAGCCGCAGCATTAGGTTATACCATTTCTGTTGAGTTACCCGAATAACGGTTTAAAATGAAATTACGATTAAACTTTAAAATGCAACTAAGTATCTACTTAGTTGCATTTACTGTTATTAGTTGCACTAAAGATGAAGTGACGGAAATAAGCCTAAATAAAGTAAACTATGATCAGTTTTTGGGCGGAAATAATTCCATTATTAATTCTTCCGAAAATGCGTTTTCTTTTCCAAGTCCTGGTTTAACAGGTATGGATGAATTGAACTTTTTCGTTGGGAATTCATTTTTTAATAAGAATTGGGTGTCAGCTCCTGCTAGTGCAACAGCTAGAGACGGACTAGGTCCAACTTTTAATGCTAAAAATTGTTCAAGTTGTCATTTTAAAGATGGGAGAGGTCGTCCTGCTAGTTTTGACGGAGAACTTGGTACTGGTTTATTACTTCGTTTTAGTTTAGGAGAGGAGAGTGATGGGTCTCCTATTCATCATCCCGTTTACGGAAGTCAATTACAAGACGATGCTATTTTAGGTGTTGAAGCAGAAGGTCAATTAGGAATAACTTATTTAGAAGAGTCCGGAGGATTTCCTGATGGTGAAGTTTATTCTTTAAGGAAACCAAGTTACTTCGTTAAAAACCCAAAATTTGGCTCATTAGGTAATATTAAGATGAGTCCAAGGATAAGTAGGCAGTTAATTGGATTGGGGTTGCTAGAAGCTATCTCTGAAGAAGAGATATTAGCAAATGAAGACGAATTTGATGCTGATCAAAATGGCATATCAGGAAAGGCTAATTATGTTTGGGATGATTTAAATCAGCGTTATAGTTTAGGGCGATTTGGATGGAAAGCCGATCAGCCGAGTATTATTCAACAATCATCTAAAGCTTTTTTAAGAGATTTAGGAATTACCACTCCATTGTATAAAATTGATAATTGCCCAGATGAGCAAATTGATTGTGGTAATGCAGAAAACGGAGGGACTCCAGAAATTGACTCAGCAGATTTTGATAAAGTAATACTTTATGTATCTAATCTTGCTGTGCCTGCTCAAAGAAATTCCGATGATGAAATTGTGCAAAAAGGTAAAGGTTTATTTAAAAATATAGGTTGTATTAATTGTCATGATAATACAATGACAACATCAAGTCATCCGATATTTCCGCATTTTAATAATCAGTCAATTCAACCTTATTCAGATTTGCTATTGCATGACATGGGAGAGGGATTGGCAGATAATATGCCCGTTTTTGCAGCTACAGGATCGGAATGGAGAACTGCACCTTTATGGGGAATTGGTTTGATAGAGACGGTGAACAATCATACATATTATTTACATGATGGAAGAGCTAGAAATCTTACCGAAGCAATATTGTGGCATGGTGGAGAAGCGGAATCAATAAAGTTGGTATTTAAATCATTATCGAAATCAGATAGAACAGCATTAATTACATTTTTAGAATCTATATAGCGCCGGTTATGAAGAGTAGAATTTTAGTTTTTATATTAACAATAATTGTATTAGTAATTGCTTGTAAAAAGCAAAAAAAGGAATATGATAGCTATAATCAAACAGCATTGATAAATAATTGGGCAGACAGTCTTTACCTTCCCGCAATAAATGAATTTTATCGCTCAGTAAAGAGTATAGATGTTTTAGTTACTGAATATGCTTTATTTAAAGAGAGTAGTAAACTTCAAGAGATAAAAACTGAATGGAAAGTTGCTTCTTTGCTGTGGCGAGGAATTGAACCTTTTATAATTGGTGATTTAAAAAATTCATTTATTTCTTATCGTTTAACAACATTTCCAATTGATACTGCCGATGTGAAATCACTTTTAAATGATGAAATGCTTAACGCTGATCTCCTGAATACGAAGCCAAGTGATAATGTAGGTTTATATTGTTTAGAGTATCTATTGTTTTCAATTCATTTAGATAAGTCCGGTTCTTATTACGACTTATTATCTTTGGTATCTAAGGATGTATTAAAGAGTATAGAGAGGTTTAAATTAATATCGGATAACAGTATTGATGATTTCCGTAGTTCTAAGGGATATAGCCTAAGTTCTACAATTGGACAAGTTTTAAATCAAGTACCAGTAATATGTGAAAGTACTTTACGCTATAAAATTGGAATACCAATTGGTTATTATGATTATGTAGAAATGGATGATAGAATGCTTGAAGCATGGAGATCTAAAACTTCTTTTGAAACAATAAATAAAACAATTAATACGCTTAAAAATGTCTTTTATGGCGTAAATGGAATTGGTTTAGAGGAATATTTGATTGAAAAAGGGGAGGTTGAGTTAGTTCAAAAAGCAGATGATTATTTTAATGAGACTGAACTGATTTTAAGTGAAATATCTAAACCGTTATTTGGTCAGTTGATTTTGAACGAAACAAAATTAACAGCGTTAAGGTTATCCTTTAAAAAAATACGATCACTTTTTATTATTGATATAAGCCCAACACTGGGTTTTAATATTACATTTTCTGATGCAGATGGTGATTAAAAACCAGCCTTTTTTTCACTTATAAAAGGTTCCAATACCCTTGAAAAGAAATCGTCTTCTTCTATGAGAAAAGCAATAAAGCAGTTAATTTAATTAGAACTTTTAAAATGGTGTTTTCGTCTAGGTTAGAAAGTAAGGCGGTGCCGTAAAATTGCCTAGTTGAATTAAGCCCTCTTTGCTTAGGTTTAGTTTAAGTAATCAATATATTTATGTAATAATCGAAAAGGGTGTTGAACTGTCACATTATTGAAATAAGGTTTCGCTTTCGAAAACTAACTCATGTTGAAGTGAATTTAGGATAAAGGCTAATTTAAAGATTGTCTTCATACTTCGTTAAAAAGGTGAGACGCATGAACTATATAATGCCTAAATCTTATTTGCTGCGAATAAGATTTAAAAGTTTGTCAACTTGTCTGTTGAAGTCTTCTGATATTTTAAAAGGATAAACAATTAAAGTAAAAATCAATGTAATTAATACACTTCGAACTGGTAAATCGATGATCCAATTTACCGAAGGAATTAGTTGCTGAATAAAGAATACCCCAATCCCAATAAAAATCATTAAAACAGTTTCCTTTGTAAAAGGCTGCATTTTAAACTTAACAAGAATAAAGATGAATTTTAATAAATTATGAATTGTGATAGAAATTAAACTCGCTATTCCAGCTCCAATAATTCCATATTCAGGAATAAGAAGGTAGTTGGTGAAGATTATCAAAATAGTAAAGGCTAGTAGGAAGTACGCTTGCCATTTAAATAACTTAGAAACAGCAATGATAGAGCTGTTAAGTCCCATTACCATATTTGCTAATGCACCTAACCCTAAAAAGAAAACAACGTCTTTCCCGATGCTAAATTCATCAGGAATTAAGTTGAAAATATTGTCAATGTTGGCCCAAATCCCTATAAATATTAAAGACCCAAATAAAAGCTGATTGATACTGCTTTTAGCATATAATTCTTTGATCTTATTCAAATCATTGGCTTTCCATGCATCTGCTAAAAATGTTGTTGCAATACTAATTAAGGGTCTGGATGGAGCGATAATAACAGTACTAAATAACGCAACAGTTGCGTAAACTCCAGCCTGATTTTCACCCAACTCTTCGTTAACCATAATTGTGTCAATTGCAGTCACTATTGTTGCTCCTGCGTTATTTAAAATTCCAAATAGACTCACAGCTATCAATTCTTTTTTGAATTCACCTTTTACCTTGTGCTTAAAAGGTTTTAATTTTAACTCCTTATTCTGGTTAAGAATCCACAATAAACCAATTATAGGAACAAGAGTTGCCAAATAATAAATGGGAATAAAAAACTGAAAAGAAATTAGATTAAAGACGATTAATAGAATTCCCATAAGGATAAATACTCTCTGAACAAGTTCTTTCAAAAAAGTTCCAGCTACAGCATTGTATAAACCTCTATTATAAGTGTTTAAAATGTTGAATAAAGTGACACTTAACGTGAAGGGTAATATGTAGTGTAAATACTCTGAAAATATACGTGAATTTTCCTGGTTTTGGCTGACCAAGAAATCTTGAAAAAACACAAATATTAAGCAACACACCAAGAAACCAAATAAACTAACTAGTAGATTCAGTTTTAAATATCCATTGTTTCCGTTAGTTTTATCCCTGAAAAAAGGGAATAACTTTGCCCCAACACTAGTGAAACCTAGGTTGGCTAGGATTGATAAAATAGCAGCGTATTTTAAAATTAAGTTAATGGCTCCAATTTCACCAACTGATAAAAAACGGGGGAATAGTAAACCTGTGGTTACAAAACCAAGCGCAATCCCCATATAAATGAAAACACTTCCGCGTAAAGTTTGTTTTGCTATAATCCCCATTGTAATAAAGGTAAAAAGATCAAAATTTAAATGTTGGTTTCCGCTAAGGAAATTTCAACTAATATACGGTGATAACTAACGATCTTGGTGAAGCAAAATTGCGGAACTCACATAAGTAAATTCCTTGCCAAGTACCAAGATTAAATTGATGATTTGTAATTGGAATAGTCACGTTCGTTCCAATTATTGAAGTTTTTAAATGTGCAGGCATATCATCACTTCCTTCATAAGTATGCACGTAATGAGGTGCGTTTTCTGGAATTAGTAAATTAAAACTTGATTCAAAATCAGTTAATACTGAAGGATCGGCTGCCTCATTAATTGTAATTGCTGCTGAGGTGTGTTTTATGAAAATGGAACATAGCCCGATTTGAGGTAACGTATCAATTTGACTAAGTATTTCTTGGGTAATAATATGGAATCCTCTTTTTAATGCAGGAAGTGTAATTTCAAATTGTACCATTTACTTCCAGTTATGAAGAGGTAAGGGAGCTGTTACGTTAACAATTTCCTTACTAACAGGATGAATAAATTCAATATTTCGAGCGTGTAAACAAATAGACTTATCTGGATTTGGTTTACTTGCGCCATATTTTAAATCACCTAAAATTGAACATCCTATACTCGAAAGTTGAACTCTTATTTGATGTGGCCTTCCTGTTAAAGGTTTTACTTCAATTAAGTTTTTTAATTTGTTCTTTTTTAGGTGTGTATAAATCAACTCAGATTTTTTTCCGTTTGGAACTTCCTTCAAGTGTGCTTTCGTTTTATTCTTTTGAGTATCCTTAACTAAATAATGAGACAGCTTTTGAGTGTGAACTTTAGGTGCTTGATTACACAATGCCCAATATGTTTTTTGCATCTGCTTATCCTGAAACATCTTGTTAAGCCTCGTTAATGCCTTACTTGTTTTAGCAAAAACAATAACGCCCGTAACAGGACGGTCCAACCTATGCACCGTTCCTATAAAAACATTTCCTGGTTTATTGTATTTGTGTCTTATGTACTCTTTCACTTTTTCTGAAAGAGGTGTATCTCCCGTTTTATCACCTTGTGTGATTTCACCGGATTTTTTATTTACGATAATAATATGATTGTCTTCAAAAAGAACCTCAAGCATTAATATTGCTCTTTATCATTAGGGAAATCACCAATTTGAACATCCAAACAGTATTGGTTCACCGCATTTTTCATGTCGTCATAAAGGTTTAAATATCTTCTTAAAAAACGAGGACTAAATTCATGCGTCATTCCAAACATATCATGCGATACCAAAACTTGACCATCACAACCGTTTCCGGCTCCAATACCAATAACAGGAATGCTTAATCTCTTAGAAATTTCTTCCGCTAAATGAGCAGGAACTTTTTCTAAAACAACACCAAAAACTCCAGCTTCCTGTAATTCAATAGCATCATTCATTAATTGTTTAGCTTCTTCTTCCTCTTGAGCACGAACCGAGTAAGTACCAAATTTATAGATGCTTTGAGGTGTTAAACCTAAATGTCCCATAACTGGTATTCCAGCAGTTAAAATTCGTTTTACAGATTCGATTACTTCGTTTCCTCCTTCCAACTTTACAGCGTGAGCACCAGATTCCTTCATTATTTTAATAGCTGAAGAAAGTGCTTCTTTAGAGTTTCCTTGGTAAGATCCAAAAGGTAAATCGGTTACAACCATAGCTCTTTCAGCTCCTCTAACAACAGAGGAAGCATGATAAATCATTTGGTCTAGTGTAATAGGAAGGGTCGTTTCATGACCTGCCATAACATTACTGGCTGAATCTCCAACTAGAATAACATCCGCTCCACCAGCATCAATTATTTTAGCCATTGTATAATCATATGCTGTTAGCATACTAATTTTATGGTTGGACTTCTTCATCTCATGAAGTGTCTTAGTGGTAATTCTTTTTTTATCGTTGAAATGAACCGGCATGGTTGCTTAGTCTTTAAATTCAGCCTTAACAGCTTTTTTTACTTTAATTACTTGTGATCTAAGCGGAGTTAAAGAAGGTGTTTCTTCATCTAATAATCCGTCTTCTTTATCATTATTCTCAAATCCAATTTCTTCATCAATATCTATCGTATGCTCATAGGTTGAATCTGCTTTTAATAATTCTGCACCATTTGTAATTTCTTGCGTATTGTCTATATTTTCATCCATTGATGAAGGGGAAGCTGGCAAGATTGGTTGCGCTGATGGTATAGACGGCTCCTTCTCTAAGGCTTCTTTACTATTCTCAAATCCAATTTCCTCATCAATATTTATCGCATTTTTATAGGTTGAATCTGCTTTTAATATTTCAGAACTATTTGTAATCTCTTTCATGCTGTCTAAGGTTTTATCTATTGATGAAGGGAGTATTGGTGGTGTTGATGGTTTAGACGGTTCCTTTACTAAGGTTGCATTATCATTATCAACTCTAATTTTCTCATCAAGATTTATCGAATTTTCATAGGTTGAATCTTCTTTTATTATTTCAACACTATTCTTAACGTTTTGCGTACTGTCTACAGTTTTATCCATTGATGAAGGGGACGTTTGCAATATTGGTGGTGCTGACGGTTTAGACGGCTCCTTCACTAAGGCTTTTTCTTCATGACTTTTAATTTCAAGTATTTGCTCTTTAACTTCCACCAAATGAGATTCTAAAAATTTCATTTTTGACTTCATCTGCTCAAAGGCAAATTGAACGGAATCCTTTTCTTTTTCAGTGGAAGTTAATTTAAGGTTTAAACTTTCATTGTTAAATTTTAATGAATCTCGTTCAGAAGATAATGAACTGATTTTTTCAATGGCTATGTTGGGAATTATTACAGAATCTTTAGTCTCTGACGAAGGTAGACTGTCTTGATATTCTTTTAAAATTTTATTTAGTTGGCTTTTTTCCTCATTAACTGAACTTATTTGTTCTTCCAAAATTTTAATTGCGGAAATCATTCCTTTGTTATTCCCTCCGAATCTTGCTTGAATCTCAAGTGTTTTAAGGCTATCGTTTTCATCTTTTAATAGTAGGTTTTCTCTTTGTAAGTTCTCTAAGTTCACTTCAATAGGAGCACCAGGAATTGATAACTCGTATAAATTAAAGTAATACATTCTAGCCGAAGCATTTTGTCCCAAATAAACTCCTGATTTTCCTGATTGATATGAGTTGTTTATAAATGAATAGAGGTATAGATTATTGATGTAAATGTCGAATTTACCTCTGAACCCCTTTATTTCAATAGTATTACTCCGAGTTGCAGGAGCTATTACTTTTGATTTAATCCAGCCGTTTTCACCTTCTTTTGTGATAAAAGCACCATTAGATAAATCCTTAATTCTAAAACTTTTTTTTCTGTTTATTTCAAATAAGAACCCACCTTTTCCTCCAGGCTGAACCAAAAACATAACACCAACACTACTTTCGATACTCCTTACTGGTCCTAGTTGTATTTTTGTTTTGATGGCTAGGTTTTTTGAAATAGCCTTAAAGTCAGCAACAATAGCTCTTGGAGATGTTATTTTTCTCTCCATGTAATAATAACCATCACCATAGGTAGCCCAAAACTTAGGATTACTGCTTGAGGTAATAGGAAAGCTTGAGTTTACATCCGTAAATCCTTCTGAAAAAATTTTTTCAACTTGTTCGTTTACAACATAAGGCTGAGCGTAGGCTGAGAATGCTGAGATTAAAGACAAGAATATAGTATTAAATATTGATTTTCTCATACTTATTATTTAATGCGAAAATACTAACAATTACTATAAGTTAAGTAAAAAAAATCGCTCATTTAAGTTGAAGGGAATACTGTGTTTTATTTAAAGATAGAAGATATACTAATCGAACCAATCGGCTTATTTATGTAATTATTATTTTTTTTTGCTTTTTTCACTGAAAACAGATCTACTGTAAGCCTTTAATATTGTATACTATAAAGCGTTATTATCAGTTTTATCTTTTATAATTTGTAAATATTTTTAAACATCCAATAGCTCTATATTCGTACTCTAAAAAAGGATAAGAAGGGTTTGTTTATTTTTTTAATGTTTAGATAAGTGCATTTTCCGCATCGGTGAATTCTTTTCTCTTAAAAAAATCAACGTAAACGTACTAACTTCTTTTTTTATAAAATAAGTTCATTTTAAGATGGAATTGAACTTTACACTTTACTTTTCAATAGAAGTGATTGATGAATAATCATGAGGAGATTTTATTTTTAAATTGGGTAACCTTAAATTTATTTGATCAATCATATATTTTGCGGCAAAACCAGAAAATCGTCTTGCTTGATTTGGTTGATGATGCAAGCAGAAAAATTCATGAACACCTTGGTTAACCCATGTTTCTATCTGATCAATCCAAGCGTTAATTCTCGTGTAATCAGTCTCTATCAAGCCATTTCCTACAAATCGAATGAAGGCAGAATTAGAGGTGACTGTTTTGTGAATGATTGATCGTTCTCCGGCAGTATCTGTTATTACATTTGAAATATTAAACTCGTGTAGTAAATCACAAAATGCCTCTGATTGATTGAAATTGGGGTTTCTTACCTCAATGGCGAATTTTTGGGAATTGGGTAACTGTTCTAAAAAACCTCTTAACTCAGGGAGTCGCTCTTTATTAAAACTGTTTTGTAAGAGGATAAAGGTTGTTCCTGATTTACCGCCCATACTATCCATTGCTAAAATAAATTGCTCTAATCTAGCTAAAACATCTATTGCTAACAGGTTTTTACGTTGAGTAATAATTTGCGGCATTTTAAAACAAAGCTTAAAGCCTTCGGGTACACTGCTTTTCCAGGTTTCTAAGGTTGATGCTCTAGGTGTTCCGTATCTCGTAGCGTTAACTTCTACGGTATTAAACTGTTTACTGTATTCTTTTAAAAAGTTTTTTTGAGGTGTTTTTTCAGGGTAAAAATTTCCTTTGAAATCTTTATCCGACCAAACGGAACTTCCAATATATATTGAAGGTTGACTTGCTTTTTCTCCTTTTAAATATTTTTGAGAAAACAAAGGTGCTTCAGGTAGTTGAAAATCAATTCCAGTAACATCCTCTACATATCCATACTTCATATTAAAAATTCTCGTATTTAGTTAAAATGGGATCAAAAACGTAATGCTGTAAAACGCAAAAACTTTCGTTAAAGCAAGCTCCATAAAATCGATCGGGATCAAATTTTAAAGGAAGCCCTAGTGCATTGGTAGATCCTTTTGGCATTTCTTTTTTGTACCCAATAACTTCAATCGTTTTTCCTAAAAGATTTTCTACTGATAATTTAAACCAAGGTTGTTTGTTTTTTAACTCTAGTGCCGTTTCTGGGCTTTTAACAAGTCTTTCCGCAGCAACAGATTTAAAGTTTAATAAATACTTTTTGAGGGTTGCTTGATTCGTTGTTTTTGATTTTCCGTTTTGAGTTATTTGATAGCTTCCATTTGTTAAAGTAATTGTGAAATTATCTTTAGGTGAATTGGGGTACTCTAGCTTAATGGATTGAATCGCATTTTTAGGGAAAAAGAATACTTTTAAATCTCTCCACGTATTTAAGGTTGGTTCGAACCGTGGTGTTAAATAACCTTGAAAACCGAGTAGGTGCGTGATAAATGGTGTGGAAGCATTTTTATAGTTTTCGGGATTGATAAGTAGGGCGTAAGTTCCTGTTGAATTTCCGTCGGCACTTCCAATAAAGTAGGCTTTTACTAATTGTTCATTTTCATAAAATTCAGCTTTAATATGGCTCGTGATAAGGTTTTTTAAAACTTGCTGAGTTTGAGATTTCGGAACCCTTTGTTGTACTTGTATGCCTTGGGCTGTTTTTAGCAACAAATCAACTCTTGATGGTCTAGCAACGTATTTGTTGTTAATAAGCCAATGATTATTAGCTTTCTTAAGCGTGATTCTTTCTCCTTCAGCGTTCACCAAAAATATTTTAGTGATTTTACTGGTATTCTTAATCGCAAATTCTCTTTCCTCTTTTTGGGATAAGTTATTGGTGTTTGAATTGAAAAAATACATCAAACCAATAATTAGAAGAGTAAGTAATGTTCCTAAAATGATGAGTTGTTTCCTCATTGTTATTTATTTTGAAAACCTCATTTTTCTAAAAAATATGAAAGCAAAACTAAACAGTAAAATAAGGGCAAATGGAAGACCAACATTTAGTAATTGCATAAACGACTTTTCATCCTTCACCAATTTAGGATCTAATAATCTCATTTTAATCTTTTTAGATCTTACTTCAATTAACTCTTCATCATCCAATAAGAAATTAGCGCAATTCACTAAGAATTTTTTATTGTCATAATGCACTTTAGTGAACTGATCTGTGCCTAAAGGAATAATTTCATTTTTACTCGAAAACCAGTTTTTACAAATATCTCCATCACTTATTACAATCATGTTTGTAGATTCACTTTTTGTTTTAAAATCAATTGAAGGATGATTGGCGAAACTAGGTGCAATTCTGTTTTTGAAGTAAGAGTCAAAATTACCCTCTAAAAGCATTGCTATAGGTCGTTTTCCGCCAGTAAACGTATGAGGCTTGATTTCTCTGTTTGCTGTCTCATTAAATGTAATTCTTGAAGGAAGTTTCTTATATCTATTATTTCCTGATGTCGCTAATAAAGTAAAATGCGAAACCCCTTTTACTGGAACAGAATCTAAACTACTGGCAAACTCTAATTTAATAGGATTTAAGTTTTTGGTAATTAAGTGCTTGTTGTTTGGTGTTAAAACTGGATTGTATATCCATTTGTATAATTTAAAACCTCTACCGTCACCATTCGCAGTAGTTTGTATTGGGATTTTAGAACATTGTAAATCCTCAACAATATTTTTATCAACTCGTACTCCATATTTAAAGAGCATGGCATCAAGTCCAGTTTCTAGCGGAGATGGAAAAAGCAAGCCTTGCGTTTGCATACTGTCTAACTCAGCTCCTCTGGCTCCTTCCAACATCCAAAGAACCTTACCGCCTTTCATTATAAATTGATCTAAAATGAATTGTTCTTTCTGAGTGAACTTTTCCATTGGTTTAGCAATAACTAATAAATCAACTCCATTAAGTGCTTTTATTTTAGAGTTTCCTTCCTTATCAGTTAAGTATGCTGGACCTGTCTGATAATATTCATAAAGTGCTTTTGAAAAATCCTCAACATCATACCTTCCTAATTCTCCATGACCTTGAAGAAACGCTACGTTTTTCATGGTGTCTTGCCGTAACTTCCTTATTCCATTGGTGATTTCAAATTCCAATTCTTCAATTTCTTTCTCGTAACTAGTTGGGTTATTGCCTTTTTTTTGTCGAGTGAAAGGCACTGTTATAGAGCGTCCGTTATGAAAAGCAATTGCACCTAATGGAATGTAAATTCGTTCGACTTGTCCATTTAAATTAGGAACTGCGATGATTTTAAGTTGTAAACCTTTTTTCTGTAAACGCAGTAATTCTTTTTCACGTGCTTTTGGGTCTTCTATATCTTTATAAACATCTATAAATTCATATTCAATGTCACCATCAGATAGGTCTGAGAACTCCTCAATAGTCTCAATAATTGAGCTTTTAACACGTGTCAAATTTGCTGGTAAATGATCACTATCTAAGTAAATCTTAAATTCAACAACATCGTCTAAGTTTGAAATCAATTCGATTGTAGAGTCGTGTAGCGTGAATCGATCATCTTCAGTTAAATCAATTTTAAAAAATGAAAAATAACTCAATATGAGTATCAGGCTTAAAATGATTGCTCCTGATAAAAAGTTGGTGATATCTTTTAACTTGTTTTTAATCATTGTTTTACCATTTTCGACTAACTAATGCCAACTTTGTTAATAATGTGAAAATGCTCATTAGACAGAAATAATAGACAATATCTCTTGAATCTATCAAACCTCTACTAATACTATAATAATGCTCCTCTATTCCAAACTGTTGAATGATATAGCTAAAGGAAGAATCTGGTGTTGAATCACCAATTAATGAAAACCCGAAGTAGAAGAACAAACAAAGAAGTATGCTAATCAAAAGAGCAATAATTTGATTGCTAGTAACCACCGATGAAAACAATCCAATTGATATGAAACTTGCTCCTAAAAGGATTAACCCTAAGTAAGAACCCCAAGTCGCACCTTGATCGATACTTCCGTTAGATAAATACTGAATGGAGAAGTAATAAATTAAAGTTGGAACAAGTGTAAGAAGTAATAATGCGAAATAAGCTAGGAATTTACCGAGAATAATTTGCAATTCAGTTAAAGGTCTTGTAAGTAATAATTCGATAGTCCCATTCGATTTTTCTTCCGCAAATCCTCTCATCGTCATCGCTGGAATTAAAACTAGATACATCCAAGGTGCTAATGAAAATAAAGGCTCGAGTGAGGCGAAACCAGAGTTTAAAACATGTAAATAATCATTGATTGGAACAACCCATAAAAACAATGAGTTGGTTGCTAGAAATAAAACCAAAACAATTGGGCCTATTAGTGAGCTGAAAAAATATCGTATTTCTTTTTTTAAAATTGCTAGCATTCATTTACTAAATTACCATTAATCTAATGGTTAATTAAAGGGGTACTGAAAATGTTTATTAACGACTATTGTTTATAACCTCCTGTATAATTTTAACGCATAATTCCATTAAAGTAACTAATTTCGCTTTAAATTTTTTTAAATGAACCACAAGATTGCACCTTCAGTACTAGCCGCAGATTTCGCGAACATTCAGAGAGACGTTGAAATGATTAATAATAGTGAGGCTGATTGGTTTCACATTGATATTATGGATGGCGTTTTTGTTCCTAATATTTCTTTTGGATTTCCAGTGATGGAAGCGATTAAGAAACATGCTAAAAAACCATTAGATGTTCATTTAATGATTGTAGATCCAGATAGATATATCTCTACGTTTAAAAAGGCAGGAGCTGATGTATTAACTGTACATTATGAAGCTTGTGATCACTTACACAGAACAATCCAGGCTATAAAGGCTGAAGGTATGAAAGCTGGTGTTGCTTTAAATCCACATACGCCTATTCACCTTTTAAAAGATGTAATAGCTGATCTTGATTTGGTTTGTATAATGAGTGTTAATCCTGGTTTTGGAGGACAAAGCTTTATCAGAAACACTTTTAATAAAGTGCAGGAATTAAAAGCTCTTATTGTTGAATCAGAATCTAATGCTTTAATCGAAATTGATGGTGGCGTTGGTACTGACAATGCTAAGTTATTAGTTGAATGTGGTGCAGATGTATTGGTGGCGGGAAGTAGTGTTTTTAAAGCTGAAAATCCATCAGAGGCTGTCGCTCAATTAAAAAGATTAGAGACCATTGTTAAGAGTGTATAATTAAATATTTTACTTTGAAATTTAAAAAAGGTGCTTTAAATAGCATCTTTTTTTTTGCTTTAAAGGTTCCTCTCTCTTCTGGAGAAAATAAAAACTACTTAATAATGAGTTAAAGGTCTGAGTGCAAAGAGTAAAATTTATTCATTTTACTTGTTGTTATTGCAAAATGATGGGGTTCATGCATTTCGAACATTCAAAGGGTTTTGAGCTCAGGGAAAGATTGATGATTTAGAGTGTAGAGAATTAAATAAGTGTAATGGAATTAAGCTAATTTAAATAAGAGTATTGGCTATATTGTTACTTTTAAACACGGTAAGAAATTGATTAAAACATTAAACTTACAAGTGCAGTGAAGTAGGTTAATGAGAAGGCCCATATAAAAGAGGCTGCGATTAAGGATGGTATTGCTTTTTTATTTTTTGAAAAGTATTTCGCAACTAAAACTGATCCAATCGGAACAGATAAAATGCCAATACTCATGCTAAAACCTAAAACATTAAATTTATTTTTAAAAGATATTATTTTTCGATTTTTTGTGAAAGGTATTTTTTTTAATTTTTTTGAAAATTTATCATCAATTATTTTGATGATTTTTTTTCCTAAAAAGAAAAATAAGATTGATCCAAATGAAGCGCCTAAGCCAGAAGATATTGCAATTACAATTAGAGATATATCACCCTCAATAACAGCAATAGATGGTGTTATTAAGAGCTTAAGAGCGCTCAAACAAAAGATTCCCATTATAAGCCAGAGTTGATCCATCAAATCGTTTTCTTAAAGATATTACTTAAATAAGGGCTACAATCTTTTTTATGTATTTTTAAGATTAATTTAAACGGATGAATTAATATATTTGTATCATACAATTTAACTAAAATGGAACAAGGATTTAACTTTAATATTTATAATGTAACCGAGGTTGATCGAGTTACTTTTATCAAGAGAACCTATGCTCACGTAGCGTTAGCAGTTTTAGCATTTGTTGGTTTTGAGGCTTTATTGCTCAATTCTGAAATTGGAATTGAACTTGGTATTTCAATGGCGAATAATTGGATAATGATTATGTTGTTATTCATGGGAGGTAGTTGGGTTGCTAATAAATGGGCTTATGAACCAGGAAACGTGCAAAAACAATATTTAGGATTAGCATTGTACGCGTTTTTACAAGCACTTCTTTTTTTACCATTATTTATATATTTATTAACGAGTACTCAGTTTGAAGGCCAAGTTGTTGAGATTCTTGGACAGGCTGGTGTTGTAAGTGCAGGCTTATTTACTGGTTTATCAGCAATTGCCATTTTTTCAGGAAAAGATTTTTCTTTTTTAAGAAGTATTTTGACCGTAGGGTTTGGAGTCGCGTTTGCAACTATTATTGCAGGTTCTTTATTTGGGTTTGATTTAGGATTATGGTTCTGCGCTGCGATGGTATTATTGGCTGGTGGTTCAATCTTATTTCAAACATCAAGACTGGTGCATGATTATCATAGTACTCAACATGTCGCTGCAGCATTAGGTTTGTTTGCGTCGTTTATGTTGTTGTTTTACTATGTTCTTCAAATTTTCATGAGTAGAGATTAATAATAAAAACTATTGTAAAAAAAGGCTAATTCAATTGTGGGTTGGCCTTTTTTATGCCTTGAATTACCCTTAAAATAAGAGTGATTTTGTGTTTTAATCGTTTTCATTCTGAACCAAATAAATACACATTTAACCTATTCAATATAGATAGGTCTTCGACGCCACTCAGATTGACAAACGCGTCCTAATAAACGGTAGTTTTCTTTA
>TARA_B110000091_G_scaffold214600_1_pt1 | contig 57238 bp, 38 predicted proteins | sample TARA_B110000091 | Tara Oceans TARA_B110000091 (sample SAMEA4397278) | marine metagenome | biome: Polar Biome; feature: [DCM] deep chlorophyll maximum layer (ENVO:01000326); material: water (ENVO:00002006), including particulate matter (ENVO:01000060) such as... | depth 35 m
TAGAAAATTGCCAAGAACTATTTACTGATAATAAATCAATTGCTTTTGAGCTTTCAAAAAACTATTTTAAGCTTCAAAAATATGGTGAAGCAGAACTTTACATAAACAAAGCCTTAGAGATAGATTCTGAAAACTATTGGTTTCTTCAGCATCTTAAACAAGTATATTTAAAGCAATATAATCTTCAAAAGGCAATTGAAATTCAGCAAAAAATAAATCTTCAAAACCCAAAAGAAACAGAAAAACTAATACCGCTTTTTATTCAGTCTAAAGAATTTTATAAAGCATCAAAATTAGTGACAGACCTAGAATCGAGAGGCTTTAAATCTTCAAAACTTGATAGATATAAACAGGTAACTGAAAGCCATCTAAATAAAAGTAAAAGAATTAAAACTCCAAAATTAAAAGGAGAGTTAAATACGCTAACTGAATTAAAAGAATCATTTAAAAATGATAAAAAGTACAGCATACTTTTAGAAATATTAAAACAAGAACTTATTAATTCTAATTTTGATAATTTACTTGTTTACTCTAATGAAGGTTTAGACTTATTTCCGGCGCAGCCGACTATTTATTTAATCAATGGGAAAACGTTGAATACGCTCAAGAAATATTCAGAAGCAATTGACGTTCTAAATAATGGCATTGATTTTGTAATTGATGACGTAAGTTTAAAAGCTGATTTTCACGAACAATTAGCAATATCGTTTGAGGCTTTAAATCTTTTTGAAAAAGCCAACAAACATAGAGAAAAAGTAAAAGTATTAAGAAAAAAAGAATAATTATAAATGACAAAGTATTTAAAGTATGTGTTAATTTTAAGTTTATTTGTGTCGTCTTGCAAGACTAAAATGACGACTGTAAATACGACTGTTAAAGCAATGTCTACAAAAAAAATAATCAAGAATCATTATGAAAATAATTTTAGTAAGACTACAATAAACGCTCGTTTAAGAGCTAAGTATAGGGACAAAAAAAGTTCTCAGACAATAACGATTAAACTTAGAATGGAAAAAGATAAAGCTATTTGGATGAGCGGAACTCTTTTAGGAATACCATTAGCAAAAGTTTTAATTACACCAAAGAGGGTTAGTTATTATGAAAAAATAAATAAAACTTATTTTGATGGAGATTTTAGTTTGCTGAGTAAATTTTTAGGTACAGAAGTTGATTTTGAAAAGGTACAGAACCTTTTAATTGGGCAAGCAATATTAGACCTAAAAGACAAGCGCTATAATAGCTCAGTTGATGAAACATCATATATGTTAGAGCCTAAAAAGCAAGATGCATTATTTGACATCTTGTTTTTGTTAAATCCGATTACATTTAAAGCATATAGACAAGAAGTAAATCAGCCAATAGAACAAAAGAGATTGGTGGTAACATATTCAGAATATCAAAATATTTCTAACGAAGTATTTCCAAAAAAAATGAATATCATTGCTATTAAAAAAGGATATAAAACACAATTAGATTTAGAATATAGATCCCTAGAATTTAATAAAAACATTAGTTTTCCATTTAAAATTCCTTCAGGATATAAAGAGATTATATTAAATGAATAAAGCAAAATACATCCTTCTTATACTTTTTGTTTTCGGGAGTTTAAATTCTTTTTCACAAACAAAAAAAGAGTTAGAAGCGCAGCGAAAAGAACTACAAGAGGAGGTAAATAAAATTAGAAGTTTACTGTCTCAAACTAGGTCTGTTGAAAAAAACGAGTTGGATGAGTTAGCAGAAATTAATTTACAAATTAACGCTCAAACAAAGTTGATAAAAGCAATGGCTGCAGAATCAGAAGCGTTAAATAAAGAGATTAATGGAAACGAAAGAGAGATAAAAAAACTCTCTAACGAGTTAAAAGAATTGAAAGATGATTATGCTGATATGATTTATAAATCTTATAAAACTAAATCACAGAATAGTAGAATTATGTTTTTACTGTCTTCTCAAAACTTCCATCAAGCCTTTAAAAGAGTACAGTATATGAAACAGTATACTGATTTTAGAAAAGCACAAGGGACTCAAATAAGTAAAAAAGCGAACGAGTTATTAGTATTAAACGACACGCTTACTGTTAGAAAAAAAGAAAAAGAAATCTTAGCTGCCGAGAATAAAAAAGAGAAAGAAAAGATTGAAAAGCGAAAAGAAGAGCAGAAAGATGTGGTTGCTAAAATAAAGAAGCAAGAAAAAAAGTATATATCACAGATTAAGAAAAAGCAAAGAGAAGAAAGGCAGATTGATAAAAAAATAAAAAAAATCATTCAAATTGCAATTAATAAATCAAATAATACCACTAAAAATTCTAAAGGGTTTTCTTTGACTTCTGAAGGTAAAATAGTTGCTGCTAAATTTGAGGGAAATAAGGGGAAATTACCTTGGCCATTAAAAAAAGGAGTGGTTTCTAGATTTTATGGTAAGCAGTCGCATGAAACTTTACCGGGAATTACAATTGAAAGCAATGGAGTGCATATAAGAACTGAAATCGATGCTAATGCAAGAGTAATTTTCGACGGAACAGTTTTACAAATTCAATCGGTAAGTGGTAAAAAAGCAGTATATATTCAACATGGAAATTATATATCACTTTACAATAATTTAGAAACGGTAACTGTAAAAAAAGGAGACAAAGTAATTACGAAACAAAGTCTCGGAAAAGTATATACTGATAAAATATCTAAAAAAACAACATTGAAATTTCAGATTTGGAAAAATACAACTCGTTTAAATCCTGCTGATTGGATTTATAAGATGTAACTATTTATTTTCCAAATAAAGCTTTCAGTTCCGTTGCGTCATCCGGATTCATTTTACCAGCAACAACTAAACTTAATTGCTTTCTTCTCTTTGCTCCCATAAAACGTTCTTTTTCAAGATCTGTTTCTGGTATAAGTTGAGGAACTTTTACAGGAGATCCAGTTATATCAACTGCAACAAACGTATAAATACCTTCATTTACTTTAGTTCGTTCTCCAGTCTCTCTATCTTCAATCCATACATCCACATATATTTCCATTGAAGTTTTAAAAGCACAAGAAACTTTTGATTCAATAGTCACAACACTTCCCACAGGAACTGCTTTATTAAAAGCCACATGATTTACAGATGCAGTAACTACAATTCTACGAGAATGTCTTTGGGCAGAAATACTACAAGCACGATCCATTCTTGCAAGTAATTCACCTCCAAAAAGGTTGTTAAGAGCATTGGTTTCACCTGGTAAAACCATATCTGTTAATAATGTTAATGAATCTTTTGGGTTTTTTGCATTCATAAAGAAATTTTTAACAAAGATATATCAAAGACACATAGTTGCAAAGTAACAAGTAGATAAAATTTTTGAATTTTAGTTTAAAATTCTTTTACAAGAAGCCAAGCGTCAGAAGCAACAGTTCGCTTAATGGTTCTTAAATTTTGTAGCGCATCAAGTCTATCACTAAAACTACCATATGAAACTTGAGTTAAATTCCATTTGTTAACACCTAAAATTTGTGCATCATACCCTTTTTTAAGTAGTTGATTTACCTTTTTTTGTGCATTTCCAGGTTCTCTAAAAGCACCAGCAATTACATGGTAATTTTGAACTTCTTTAACTAGATTTAAAGTAATAGCAGGTAAAGGGTTTTCAATTACAAAAGTTGCTTGTTGAATTTTCCTTTCAACAGACTCTTGCAACACTTGTTCGGCTAAAAGTTGATTTTGGTATTGATTCTCATTATAAGTTTTCCATCCAAAACTTCCAACAGCAAAAATAATAGCAGCAGTTGCAGCATATTTTAAAAATAACGGTGCTTTTCTATTTCTTTTTTCATCGCTATCTAATTCAAGAACAATTGGCTCTAATCTTGCAGCCTTTTCTTTGTATTGCAATCTCTTTATTGCAGGAGAATTAAAAGAATTTAATCCAAAAGAACTTGTTAAATAATTAACAGAAGTTGCTGGTTCAAAAATTATTTTTTTGTCTTTGTTTAACGAAAGAGATCCGATTTTAGTAATTTCAATAGATTCATTTTCTATTTTTTGATTCCATTCTTGAATTTCTTTTTCAATTTTAGAAACAGCATCATTAAAAGGAATTTTCTCTGCAGAAGCAATGTAATTTGCCAATAAGCCATCATTATTTTTCAGATGGCTATTAAAAGAAATCTGTTTTTTTGGAGGATAAAATGTGTGTGTAAAATGATTAACTTTTGCTGAGGTTTCATTAGTTATAAAACCACCAAAATCAGGTACAATTACACACTCATATCTGTATAATAAATCGCTTATGTAATTGGATAATTTCATCTGTAAACAAATGTAAAAAAAAGGTGTTATTGGTTAAAATAAAGTTATCATATTTATTAACAATTATATTATAATTCTATTTTTTATTTAAGTCTTTGTATCTTGTTCAAAAAAATTGTTAAACACTATGCATGAAGAAGAACTCGTGGCTGTTTTGGCGCTCCAAAAAGTCAAAGGAATTGGTGACATTATTGCTAAAAAATTAATTGCCCATTGCGGAAGTGCCCAAAATGTTTTTTCTCAAAAACGTACACTTTTAGAAAAGATAAATGGAATTGGAACTTTTACAATCAAAAACTTAGCAGACAAGAAGTATCTTTCAAATGCCGAAAAAGAGTTTAAGTATATTTCTAAGCACAATATTAAAACCACCTATTTTCAAGATGATGATTTTCCAAACAGATTAAAACATTGTCCAGACGGACCTATTTTATTGTTTCAAGACGGAAACATAAATCTTCAAAATCAACGAATAATTAGTATTGTTGGCACTAGAAAAATGACTAATTACGGCCGAGATTTTATCAATCAATTAGTTGAGGAAATTGCACCATACAATCCAGTTATCGTAAGTGGGTTTGCATATGGAGTAGATATTGCAGCACAAAAAGCAGCGATGAAAAATAAGATGCAGACAATTGGAGTATTGGCGCATGGATTAGATCAAATATATCCTAAAACACATAAAAAATATATAAATGAAGTCAATGAAAATGGCGGTTTTTATACCGAGTTTTGGCATGATGAAGAACCGCTTCGTGAACATTTTTTAAAAAGAAATAGAATTGTTGCAGGTATTTCTGAAGCAACAATTATTATTGAATCAGCAGAAAAAGGAGGCTCATTGGTTACTGCAGATATTGCGAATTCATATAGTAGAGATGTCTTTGCAGTTCCTGGGAAAACAACAGATGTTTTGAGTAAGGGCTGTAATAATTTAATAAAATGGAACAAAGCAGGAATCTTAACTTCTGCTCAAGATCTAATAGATGGGTTGAATTGGGAAGTTACATCTAAGCAGCAAGTTACTGCTCAAAGGCAATTGTTTTTAGAACTAAATACGGAAGAACAAAAAGTATATGATTACTTGCTTAAAAACGGAAAGCAGTATTTAGATTCCATTGCGCTAGAATGTCAAATACCAGTTTATAAAATGGCAACATTGTTATTTAATTTAGAGATGAAAGGTGTATTGAGACCACTTCAAGGAAAACTGTTTGAGGTAATCTAAATTTTCTTCGACCTCACACTCTCAATAACAACTGTAGAAAGAATTAACAATCCTCCCCAAAACGTATTCCAAGTTGGTATTTCACTTAAGAAAAAATAGGCTAGAATAATTCCAAAAATTGGTTGTGTACTGCTTATTATAGTAGCTGTACTTGCCGTAAAATGTTTTAGGCTTTTTACAAACATTGTGTGTCCAATTGCAGTAGTTATTAAGGCTAATAAAATAACATATGGAAATTGTGTTTGTATTCCAGAAGTATCCATAAAGTAGAGTACCGGAAGCAGCACTATAGCTAAAATAAACAATTGATAAAACATTAGCATTGTTCCATTATAGGCACTTACTTGTTGTTTTAAAATTAGAATACGAATAGAATAACAAACTGCTGAAAGTAATCCGAAAAGAATTCCTTTTAAATCCGAATTTTCAAGATTAAATTCTGGCGAAAGAATATAAAGACCAACTAAAATAAGAACCCCTAAAAGTATATGTATGGGTTTAAACTTTTCTTTTCCAAATAAAGGTTCTAATAATGCGGTGATTACAGGAAAAGCAAATAATGACAACATTCCCAAAGCAACATTTGAAAGTTTCAAAGCGTAGAAATAGGTGATCCAATGTGCTCCCAAAAACAATGAACTTAGAATAAAAGGAAGCCTATCTTTTTTTGAATTTAGTTTAAGACTTATCTTATTGAATTTACAAAAAAGATAAATTAAAATCACTGCCAAGAAACAGCGCCACCAAATAGTTACAGGAGGAGGCATTGCAATAAACTTCCCTAATGCACCTGAAGTGCTTATAAAAAAGGTAGCGAGTGTAAGTTCGAAAAGTTGTTTAGAATGTTGAGATTTCATTATATTTTGTTTAACACACTTAAGGCTTTTTCAACAGAGTTAATATGAATAAAGGTAATTAAAAGACGTAAACCGTTTTTGGTTTGCTTCTCTTTCATTACACAAGTTTTAGAATTTTGTTTTAAAGAAGTCAAGACTTTTGTGAAATTTGAAGTTTGATAAAACCCACTTTGTTGATCGGCAATAAAATAACCAATCAATCTATTTTGTTTTAAAATGATGCGCTCTAGTCCTAATTCTTTAGCAACCCATTTAATACGAACACTGTTTAATAAGTCTACAACTTGTGTTGGCATTTCTCCAAATCTATCAATCAATTCGTTTTCAAAAACATGTAATTCATCTTCAGTTTTCAGTTCACCTAACTTGTTGTATAAACTTAATCGTTCTGAAATAACACTTACATAATCATCAGGAATTAAAATTTCAAAATCACTATCAATTGCTACTTCTTTGACATACTCTTTTTTCGTTTCGGTGTTGTCATACAACTCTTTAAACTCATTTTCTTTTAACTCCTCAATGGCTTCGTTTAATATTTTTTGATAGGTGTCAAAACCAATGTCGCTAATAAATCCGCTTTGTTCTCCTCCCAGTAAATCTCCTGCACCACGAATCTCTAAATCTTTCATAGCAATGTTAATTCCGCTTCCTAAATCAGAAAATAATTCAAGGGCTTCAATACGTTTTCTCGCATCAGTTGTCATCATATGGTCTGGAGGTGTAATGAAATAACAAAATGCTTTTTTGTTAGATCGCCCAACACGTCCACGCATCTGATGCAAATCTGAAAGTCCAAAGTTATTGGCATTATTGATAAAAATTGTATTGGCATTTGGCACATCTAAACCACTTTCAACAATAGTAGTAGAAACTAAAATATCAAATTCATTATTCATAAATGACAACATCAATCCTTCTAACTTTTTACCTTCCATTTGACCATGACCAATACCAATTTTTGCGTCTGGAATTAATCGCTGTAACATTCCAGCGACTTCTTTAATGTTTTCAATTCTATTATGGATAAAAAATATTTGACCGCCACGAGATATTTCATATTGAATAGCATCTCGCATTATTTCTTCATTAAATCTGATTACTTGGGTGTCTATTGGATGCCTGTTTGGCGGAGCGGTATTTATTACTGATAAATCTCTTGCAGCCATTAAACTAAACTGTAAGGTTCTAGGAATAGGAGTAGCAGTTAAAGTTAGTGTATCAACATTAGCTTTGATAGTTTTCAATTTATCTTTTACCGAAACTCCAAATTTTTGCTCTTCATCTACTATTAAGAGTCCTAAATCTTTAAATTTTATTTTATTACTCACAAGTTGATGCGTACCAATAACGATATCTACAGCACCACTTTCTAAACCTTTTAAAACTTCATTTCGTTGTTTAGTAGTTCTAAATCGATTTAGATAATCAACAGTTACAGGAAAATCTTTTAATCGCTCAGTAAATGTTTTGAAATGTTGAAATGCTAAAATTGTAGTAGGAACTAAAATTGCTACTTGTTTGCCATTATCTACCGCTTTAAAAGCGGCGCGAATCGCAATTTCTGTTTTTCCAAAACCAACATCTCCACAAACCAATCTATCCATTGGTTGTTCATTTTCCATATCCGTTTTTACATCTTTGGTCGCTGTAAATTGATCTGGAGTATCTTCATACATAAAACTTGCTTCCAATTCATGTTGCATAGAAGTATCAGGACCATATTTGATTCCTTTTTCCATTTTCCGTTTAGCATACAATTGTATTAAATCATAAGCAATCTTTTTTACTCTAGTTTTGGTTTTTTGTTTTAGTTTTTTCCAAGCACCAGAACCCAATTTGTACATTTTTGGCGCTTTTCCATCTTTACCATTGTATTTGGATATTTTATGTAACGAGTGAATGCTAATATAAAGCACATCTCTATCTCCATACATTAATTTGATGGCTTCTTGCTGATTTCCTTCAACATCTATTTTTTGTAACCCTCCAAATTTTCCAATACCATGATCAATATGAGTCACAAAATCACCAATTTCAAGATTATTTAATTCTTTGAGTGAAATCGCTTGCTTTTTTGCATAGCCATTTTTTAGTCTAAACTTGTGGAAGCGCTCAAAAATCTGGTGATCTGTATAACAAGCAATATTCGCGTTAATATCTATAAAGCCTTGATATAAAGGAAATACAATAGTTGTATATGTTACTTCTTGATCTACACCTTCAAAAATATCATCAAAACGTTTTGCTTGTTTTTCATTGTCACACAATAAATAATTTTCAATACCATTTTCGGTATTTTCTTGAAGGTTTTCAATCAGTAAATCAAATTGTTTATTGAATGAAGGTTGAGGTTTTGTTTTGAATTCTAAACTGTGTTTCTCAACGTTAGAATTATTTATTTCTACTAATGAAAAATCTTCTAATTGAGATTGAATTAACACTCCATTACAAAATAATTCATCAGGTTTTCCGTGCTTTATTTCAGCTGAAAGGATTTTAAAAGCACTTTCAGCTTTTTCGAATAACGTATCTAATCTGTTCGAAATCAGATTAGTGTTTTTTGCAAATACGACCGTTTTTGAATGAATATATTTTAAAAAACTTTCACGATTTTCATCTAATAACTTATTTTCAACATTAGGCATAATGTTGATTTTAGTTAATTTTTCAGAAGACAGTTGAGTTTCAATATCAAAAGTTCTAATGCTATCAACTTCATTTCCAAAAAACTCTATTCTGTAAGGTTCATCATTGGAAAAAGAAAAGACATCTATAATTCCACCACGAACAGAGAATTCTCCAGGTTCGGTCACAAAATCTGAACGTTTAAAATTATATTCAAACAACATTTCGTTTACAAAATCCAGAGAAACTTCTTCGCCTACAGAAAGTTTTAAGGTGTTTTTTTCAAGTTCGCGTTTTGTGATAACCTGTTCAAATAATGCATCAGGATATGTAACAATAATTGCTGGTTTTTTACGCGAATTGATTCTGTTAAGCACTTCTGCACGCAAAAGAATATTAGCGTTGTCAGTTTGTTCTATTTGATAGGGTCTTCTGTAAGATCCTGGATAAAAAAGCACATTTTTTTCTCCTACAAGTTGCTCTAAATCATTTAGATAATAAGCAGCCTCTTCTTTATCATTAAATATTAATAAGAAAGGTTTTTCAGCCTTTTTAAAAGTTGTAGAAATAACAAAAGACAACGATGAGCCGACCAAATTCGATATTTGAAAATGGTTTTTGTCCTGTTGCAATTGTTGAACAAGTTCTTTTATTTTAGTTGATTGTTCGTAAGCGGAAACGATGTTTTGTTTACTCAATTAATCATATTTTTAGCAAAGATATACTTTCGATATAAAAAGGTGTATGAATAATTTAAAAATTTAGTTCGTTTAAGTATCTTTGCAATTCAAAAACAAAAAAAACATGTCATTTTCAGATTTATATTCTACAGGAGCACACAAAAGAAACATTGGCCATTTTGCTGACATCGTTAAGTTGGCTTTATTTGATGGGAAAATAGAAAAAGCAGAAGAAAATTTATTAGAAAGGTTAGCCAATATTTTAGGAATTACTGATGATGAATACAAAAGTATTTTAAAAACCCCAAATGATTACCCAACAAGTTCGGCATCAAATTATGAGGAACGCTTGGAGAGTTTATATTACTCAACAAGAATGTTGTTAATTGACGGTAGAGTTTCTGAACAGGGAGTTAGCGTATTAACTAAAATTGCAATTGGTTTAGGTTTTGATGATAAAAGAGCAGATGTTATTGTTGAAAATGCAATCAAAATGTTTTTGCGAATTCCAGACTTGGAAGATTTCACTAAAGAAATTAAAAGAGTAAACAAAGACTAAAGAAGTTAATTAAAACAGTATTATAAAGCCGTTCATAAAGATGAATGGCTTTTTTATTTTTATCCAAAAATCAGAATCTCCATTTAACAATTATAGTTTGAGCGGCTATTTAATCACCAAAAAAAGGAAAACTTTAATTTTCAGTTATATGCACAATCATTTTAAAGACTCGGGTTCGAAAATGAAAGAACAATTACATCAGAAACTAAAAATGATTCACGATAATTATTAATTAGATTCGTTTTGAATATTTTTTTCGTTAATTAGCAGAACTATTTAACCCTAAAAGTATTGTTATGAACTTCTTACCCCAAAAAAAAGCAGTGGTCTTTGCTTTTTTAATTTTATTTTTTTTTCAAACTTCATTTTCACAAGACGAGCAAAATAAATGGATTGTTGGTATTGGTGTCAATGCTGTTGATTTCTTTCCTACTGGCGAACCATCTGAGTTTACTGGCAATAATGGAGTTTTTTTTAGTGGAATATCCAACGCCAAAGAGCATTGGAATGTATCTGCTCCATCAATTAATATTACACGTCACTTAAAAAATCATTTTTCTGCAGATGTATCAATCTCTATAAATAACATAACAAAAGTTGGCGCTTTTGAAACCAAAAGCCTTTCTTATTTTAGTGTAGACACTTCATTACAATACAGTATTTTAGAGAATTCAAGCAAGTTTACACCTTATGTATTTGTAGGGGGAGGTTATACATGGATTAATTCTAAAGGTTGGGGAACATTCAATGCTGGACTCGGAACTAATTACTGGTTTAGTGATAAATTTGGCGCCAAAATTCAAGGCGCATATAAACATTCTGGAGATAAAGATTTCAATGTACTTTCACATTTTCAATATTCTCTAAGTGCAATTTTAAAATTGAATTCTAAAAGGGGAAAGTTTCTCTGTAATTAACTCTAAGGTTTGAGAACTTGCATTATATTTGATTGCCAATGCAAGAATCTACATCATTTCAAGTTTATAACGCTTCAGCTGGAAGCGGTAAGACATTTACACTCGTAAAAGAATACTTAAAAATCTTACTTTTTACAGGTAATAATTTCAGTCCCTATCGCTTTCAAAACATTTTAGCGATTACATTTACCAATAAAGCTGCTGCTGAAATGAAAGAACGAGTTCTGAAAAATTTAAAAGATTTTTCAGAAGGTAAGCAAGTAGATATGTTTCTTATAATCAAAGAAGAAACAGCCCTTTCATCAGAAGATATTCAACAACGATCAAAACAAGTTTTGAATAACATTTTACAGAATTATTCAGCATTTAATATTACTACTATTGACGCTTTTACACATAGAATTATTAGAAATTTTTCTTTTGATTTAGGGCTTTCCTTAAATTTTGAAGTAGAAATGGACTCTAATCAATTATTAGCTGAAGCTGTTGATTTATTGATTTCAAAAATCGGGTTAGATAAGGAACTAACACAAGTTTTAATAGATTATTCTTTAGAAAAAACAGATGATGATAAGTCTTGGGATATTTCAAACGACTTAAGAGATTTTGCGAAAGTTTTATTAAATGAAAATGACGTAAATCAATTAAAAAAATTAGATAAAAACTCTATTCAAGATTTCATTGATTTAAAGAAGCGCTTAAAAAGGAAAAATATAGATATTGAAAGTCAATTTAAGAGTGTAGGTGAAAAAGCATTGAATATTTTAGAAGAAAACAATCTAAATGATGGTGTGTATCGAGGTTCTTATTTTCCAAATCACTTTATGAATTTGCATATTGATTTTTCTAAAGCAAAATTCTTTGATCAAAGTAAGTTGAAATTTAATATTGAAAACGGAAAAATATATAATAAGAGTGCTGACAGCATAAAAGGCTTATTGAGTAGTATTGAACCTTTTTTAGAAGACTTATATCGTAAATCTGAAAGATTATATGAAGAATATACTCGAAATAATTTAGTCTTAAAAAGTTTAATTCCTTTAGCGGTTTTAAAACACATTAATGTGTCCCTAAATGAAATAAAAGAGCAAAACAACATACGTTTAAATGCTGAATTTAATCAAATAATTTCTGATCAAATTAAAGGGGAGCCTGCACCTTTTATCTATGAACGTATAGGGGAGAAATTTCAATATTATTTCATTGATGAAATGCAAGACACTTCTGAATTGCAGTGGAAAAATTTGATTCCATTGATAGAAAATGCCTTAGTTTCAGAAACGACAGATGGTGATAAGGGAAGTTTAATGCTAGTTGGAGATGCAAAACAAGCGATTTATCGCTGGCGAGGTGGAAAAGCAGAGCAATTTATAGAGTTAACAGCAGAGAACAATCCGTTTACAGTTTCTAAAAAGAGTAAGAACTTAGATACTAATTATAGAAGTTACTCTCAAGTAATTGATTTCAACAATCAATTTTTTACCCACGTTTCTGATTTTTTTGACAATGAGAAGTATAAAGAATTGTATGCGATTGGAAATCATCAAAAAAAGACAAATAAAGAGGGTGGTTTTGTGCAAATCTCATTTGTAAAAAAAGAGAAAGAAGATGAAGAAAAAGAATTGGTATTTGCTAAAAAAACACTAGAAATAATTCAAAAATTAGATTCAAACTTTGAATTAGGAGAGATCTGTATATTGGTTCGGAAAAAAAAGGAAGGAATAGCGGTTGCGAATTATTTAAGCGAACAAAAAATCGACATTATTTCTTCTGAAACACTATTGCTAAAAAACAATGAAACTGTTGATTTTATTATCAATTTAATCTCTTTTTTAAATATAAATGAAGACAAAGAAGCGCTTTCAAATGCATTGTATTTTTTAAGTAATAAAATTGATAATCAGAAGGATAAACACGGTTTTATTCATGAATTGATTCATAAAACAAATGGTGAAATATTTGAAACATTAAATAGGTATAATTTTGACTTTAATGAAAATGAATTCTCAAGTCTACCTTTTTATGACTCAATAGAGTATGTACTCAGAAGCTTTAATTTGGTTGATGATTCAAGTGCATATATATTTTCTTTTTTAGACACAGTTTTTGAATATCAACAAAGAAGAGGTTCAGGGTTAAATGATTTTTTAGAGTATTGGGAGCAGAAGAAGGAAGGGTTATGTATTTCAATTCCTGAAGGTAAGAATGCGGTTAGAATTATGACGATTCATAAATCAAAAGGATTAGAGTTTCCAGTTGTTATTTACCCCTATGATTTAGATATTTACAGAGAGATAAAGCCAAAAGTTTGGTATGAAAATTTAAAAGAATACGCGTTTTTAAACATTGAAACTTCACTAATTGAGTATTCAAAAAAGCTATCTTATACAGGGGTTTTTGGACAAAATTTATATAGTTCTAGAAGGGAAGAAATACAGTTAGATAGTATGAATTTATTGTATGTTGCTTTGACAAGATCGGCGGAACAATTATATATTATAACCGAAAAGAAAAGTAAAGACAGCACCCTTGATGAAGCGAAATATTTTTCAGATTTCTTTATTAGTTTTTTGAAAAACAGGTCAGATGAAAATAGCTGGGCTGATACTAAAATGACGTATGACTTTGGAGGTTCAAAAAGAGTTCAGTCTAGCAAAGAAATTGTTTCAGATAAAAACACTCTTGAGTTGCAAAATTTCATTTCATCTCACTGGAAAAATCATAATATTTCTATTGTAGCCAATTCTTCAAAGCTTTGGGATACTGATCAAGAACGTTCAATTATTTATGGTAATTTAATTCATGAAATTCTTTCAAAAATAGTTTCTAAAGACGATGTTGAAAGTGTTCTACAACAATATGTGTTTGAAGGAATTTTAAGTAATAAGGAATCGAAAGAAATACTTAAGAAGATAAACGCAGTAGTCTATCATGCAAGATTAGAAAAGTATTTTGACAAAAACTTAAGAATTTTAAACGAGCAAGCACTTATATCCAACGAAAAAGAAATTCAGATTCCAGATAGGATTGTTTTTTATAAAGATAGAGTGGTAATAATAGATTTTAAGACAGGGGCTCCTATGAAAAAACATCACCATCAACTCAATAAATATGAAAGAGTTATGAAAGAATTAGGCTATAGCGCTAAAGAGAAGTTATTAGTCTACATTGACTCTAAAGTATTGGTTGATGAGGTGAGCTAACTCTTTGATTTTTTGATAAAAGGCGCTAATTATTGAGTGTTTAGACAAGTTCATTTTAAATTAATGTTTTACAAAATATTTTAAATTTTTAGGTTTTTTGATAATATTTTGTAGATTTGTTCTTGGATTTAAGCATTTACAGCTTATCTTTGTATAAAAAAAATAGGAAACAATTTAAATTAAAAAAAATGAAAAATTTAAGAATAGCTTTAGTGGCTTTACTTTTAGTTGCTGGATTTGGCAACGCTAATGCTCAGGATGATAACAATCCATGGGCGCTAGGTCTAGGTATCAATGCCGTAGATTTTTACCCAACAAATGATGCGTCGATTGTAGACGAAACAGGAAACCGTACTGGATGGTTTGATGAATTTGCAAATGGATCAGATCATTACAACATTATCCCTGCATTATCAAGAATCTATGTTGGAAGATATTTAGATGATGGTTTTTCTTTTGAATTAGGAGGGTCTATAAACAGAATTTCTAAAGTAGGAGAAATGTCTGCTTCAGAATTAACTTATTATGGAGTTGATGGAGCAATTAAGTATGACTTAAATTCTCTTATCAAATCTGATTGGTTTGATCCTTATGCATCTGTAGGAGGTGGATATACTTGGATTAACTCTAAAGGGGCTGGAACAGTTAATGGAGGCTTAGGTACTAATTTTTGGGTTAGTGAGAGTTTTGGATTCCATATTCAAACGACATACAAACATGCTTTTGAAGATGGTAATGTTTTACCTCATTTTCAACATGCTGCAGGATTACAAATTAGATTTGGTGGAACAGATACTGACGGAGATGGTATCTACGATAAAGATGACGCTTGCCCAGAAGTATTTGGATTAGAAGAGTACAACGGTTGTCCTGACACAGATGGTGATGGAGTAATTGACTCTGAAGATTCTTGTCCTGATGTTGCTGGTTTAGCTGAATTAAACGGTTGTCCAGATGCAGATAGCGATGGAATTACTGATGGAGATGATTCTTGTCCAAATGAAAAAGGATCTAAAGCAAACAACGGATGTCCAGATTCTGATGGTGACGGAGTTGTTGATGGAAAAGATAAATGTCCAAATGTAGCAGGACCTGTTGCAAACAATGGATGTCCTTGGCCTGATACTGACGGTGACGGTGTCTTAGACAAAGATGATAACTGTGTTGAAGTTGTTGGAGTTGCCTCTAACAATGGATGTCCAGAAGTAATTGACCCTTCAGTAGAAGTTATGGCTACTTTAAACAGTTATGCTAGAACTATTTTATTTAATAGTGGTAAATCTAGTTTCCAACAAGAAACATATTCAGTATTAACTACAATTGCTGCAATTTTAATAGAATATCCTAAAGCTGACTTCTCAATTGGAGGTCATACAGATAGTACAGGTAGCGCTTCTTCTAATCAATTATTATCTGAAAGAAGAGCAAACGCTGTTAGAGATTACTTAATCTCTAATGGAATCTCTGCTGATAGATTATCTGCTAAAGGACATGGAGAAGATTCTCCAATTACTACCAACAAAACAAGGTCAGGTAGAAAAAATAACAGACGTGTTGAAGTATCTTTAGTAAAATAAGATTTTTAACACTTATCAAATAAGTTAAAAAACGCTTCGAATTTTCGAAGCGTTTTTTTATTTTTATATAATTTAAAAATTGTTTTATGAATACTTTTTTGTCTAGAGTTGTTAGTGATGTGCTTCTTAAAAAGAAAGTTGAAAATGAAAATTTAATTTTTGTTTTACCTAGTCAAAGAGCAAGTGTTTTTTTAAAAAACGAAATCATAAAACAAATTTCTACTGCTAGTTTTTTACCTCAAATTAAAAGTATTGAAAATTACATTCAAGAGTTATCAGAAATAAAACAACTAGACACAATTCAATTGCTATTTGAATTTTATTCAATTTATAAAATCCATACTGAAAAAAGTGAGATAGATTCATTTGATGTTTTCTCACAATGGGCGACAATAGTCTTACAAGATTTTAATGAAGTTGATAGAAACTTGTTGGATTCTAAAGATTTGTTTACCTACTTGAGAGATATAAATAGACTGAAAGATTGGACGCCTGTAACTTTTATTTCAAAAAAGTACTTTTCGTTTTTCGAGAAATTACACCTATATTATAAAGAGTTTTATAAGTACTTAATTTCAAAGAAACAAGGCTATCAAGGACTAATCTATCGAGAAGCAGAAAGTAATATACATCACTATATAAATAACAATTTAGAGAAGCACATCGTTTTCGTCGGGTTTAACGCGCTAAATATTGCTGAAGAGAAAATAGTACAAGAACTCCTTGAGAATCGAATAGCGTCTATTTATTGGGACGCAGACAGCAGATACATTAATACTTCAAAAGAAACTGGATTTTTTTTAAGAAACTATAAGGATAATTGGAAGTATTATCAAGAAAACCCTTTTAATTGGACAGATGATTATTTAGATATCAATAAGAATATTAACTTTATTAATGCTACAAAAAACACGAGTCAATTAAAGTATGTTGGTAGTCTGTTACAACAGAAATCAGAGCATAATAACACCGCATTAGTTTTGGCAGATGAATCTCTTCTTTCATTGACACTAAATTCATTACCCAAAAATATTGAGAAGATTAATATTACCATGGGTTTTCCATTAAATGAAATCCCATTAACTGAATTTTTTAATTCAGTTTTCAAATTATATATACATCAAGTAAAGTTTGAAAATACAAGTAAGAACTATTATTATTATAAAGACATATTAAGTTTATTTAACCATCCATATTTAAGAAAATTAACGATTAACGAGGGGAAAAGCTATTTTTCAAATATTAGAAAAAACAATCGAATATTCTTATCTGAAAAGCAAATTTCAGAACTATTTAATGAAAAAGAACAACCCACTTTAGAAAAAATAAAACCTCTTTTTTTTCAAGATAGTTATGAAGTGAAAAATGTAATACAAAACTGTATTATTATTTGTAAAAATTTAAAAGAATCAGTAGTTGGAATAGAGAAAGAATATGTGTTTAGATTTTACACAATATTTCAGCAATTGAATACATTAAACAACGATTTTGGATATATAACAAACATCAAAACATTACACCAGTTTTTTACTCAATTTGTTAATAACGAAAAACTTTCTTTTCAAGGTGAGCCACTTGAGGGATTACAATTGATGGGGATGCTTGAAACAAGAGTCATTGATTTCGAAACAGTAATAATAACATCAGCAAATGAAGGTGTGTTACCTATGTCAAAATCAGAAAAGTCATTTATTCCTTTAGATGTTAAAAAACATTTTGGGCTGCCTACATACAAAGAAAAAGACGCAATTTTTTCTTATCATTTTCACAGGTTACTGCATAGAGCAAAAAACATCTATTTGGTTTATAATACAGAAGGGGATGCATTTGGAACAGGAGAAAAAAGTAGATTTTTAAATCAATTAGAAATAGAAAGAAACGATATAAAATATAAAATACTAACACCAAAAACAACGATTAATAATAAACGATTAATCGAAATTAAAAAATCAGAGAGTTTAATGAATTCTTTACGCGAACTTGCTAAAAAGGGTGTTTCTCCATCAGCATTAGCAACATATATTTATAATCCAATTGATTTTTATTATCAAAAGGTATTGAAAATTAAAGATGTTGATGAAGTTGAAGAAACAGTTGCTGTAAATACAATGGGAACCGTAATTCATGAAACGTTAGAAGAATTATACAAGCCTTATGTAAATAAAGTTTTAACGAAAGATTGCATCAAAAAGATGAATAGTCAATCAGAATTGATAGTTGAAAAAACGTTTCAAAATATTTATCTGAATGGTGAAATAGATACGGGTAAAAATAAATTAATTTTTGAGGTTTCAAAGAAATATATTGACAGATTTTTACAATTAGAGTTGGAAGATATTATTGATGGAAAACAAATAAAAATTATTGCTTTAGAAAAGCCATTATCTGCACAACTTGAAATAGAAAATTTAGATTTTCCATTAAAACTACATGGAATTATAGATCGAATTGATGAGATGGATGGAGTGAAAAGAATTGTAGATTATAAAACTGGACTTGTAACTTCCACTCAACTAAAAGCATCGGATTTCAGTTTATTAAGTAGTGATTATAAGTATACAAAGGCTTTGCAAGTGATGTTGTATACCTATCTATATTCACAAGAAAATAATTTTGATTTTGCAAATCCAATTGAAGCAGGAATCATTTCATTTAAAAATCTTAATAATGGGTTTTTAAAAATGAATTTTGCTGATGGAAGGGGTAAAGAGCATTTAATTACTGATGAGAAAATGGGAGAATTCATTGTTGAGTTGAAAAGAATTTTAATTGAAATTTTTAATCCAGAAATTCCATTTCTAGAAAACAAAGACAAACCATTTTAAAGTAAATTTAATGGAAATAACATCTAATTTTATTGTTAAGAGTTCTTATCACAGTAAGTCTATACTAACGGATATTTACTACAAACCAAACAATATTCAAAAACCAATTGTTATATTTTGTCATGGTTATAAAGGTTTTAAAAATTGGGGAGCATGGGATATGATGGCGAAAAAAATGGCAAAGAAGGATATTTTTTTTCTAAAATTTAATTTTTCTCATAACGGTGGAACAATTGAAAATCCAATAGATTTTTCAGATTTAGAATCTTTTGGAAATAACAATTATAGTATTGAATTAAATGATTTAGAGGATATAATTAATTGGATTTCTAACAATAATAAATATAAAGACGAAATAGACCTTCATAATATTACTTTGATTGGGCATTCAAGAGGTGGAGGGATTGTCACTATAAAAGCATCTGAAAACGATAAAATTTCAAAGGTTATTTCTTGGAATGGAGTTTCAGATTACGATTCTAGATTTGTAAAAGGAGAAGAATTAGTGAAATGGAAAAGTACAGGAGTTAGATATGTTACCAATTCTCGGACGAAACAACAGATGCCTCATTTTTATCAATTTTTTGAAAATTTTGAATTGAATAAAGAGCGGTTATCTATTAAAAAAGCAGTTGAAAGACTTCAAATTCCATACTTAATTATTACAGGAGAAAAAGATACCGCAGTAAAGCCATTTGAAGGAGAAAACATGCATCAATGGAATTCTAAAAGCCAATTAGTTTGTATTGAAGGTATGAATCACACTTTAGGCGCAAAACACCCTTGGAATGAAGAAAATTTACCGATGCATTTAGACAAGGTAATTCAATTGAGTATAGATTTTATTAAAAGTTGATTTTGAATAAAACGAACAATGTATAAAGCCTCAAATTTAACATTTAAAGGGATTAATAGATTGGCAATTCCTGCAATTATTTCTGGAATTGCAGAGCCTCTTCTTTCAATTACCGATACTGCCATTGTTGGAAACATAGAATTAAATTCAGTAGAATCATTAGCTGCTGTTGGAATTGCAGGGTCTTTCATTTCTGCGTTAGTATGGATTTTAGCACAAACTCGATCAGCAATTTCAGCAATTGTCGGTAGATATTTAGGAGCAAAAAAGTTAGATGAAATTGCAACCTTACCTTCGCAAATTATCTTTATCAATCTTATAATAAGTATTGTTTTATATTTTGTTTCAAGTTATTTTGCAACAGAAATATTCAAATTATATAATGCAGAAGGTTTAATCTTAAACTATTCAGTTTCCTATTACAAAATTCGAATTATTGGCTTTCCATTAACGTTATTCATTTTTTCAGTATTTGGTGTTTTTAGAGGATTACAAAACACCTTTTGGCCAATGATTATTAGTATTGTTGGAGTGAGTATTAATGTTGTACTTGACATAATTTTAGTCTATGGTATTGATGGATATTTAGAGCCTATGAATATTAGTGGCGCTGCGTGGGCAAGCGTAATTTCGCAAGGGGTTATGGCTTTATTAGCATTAATTTTACTGCTAAAGAAAACGCCGTTTAGTTTAAAGCTTTCGTTGCCATTTAATAAAGAGATTGGTAATATACTTTCAATAAGTTTTAACCTAATTATTAGAGCCATAGCATTGAATGTAGCGCTGTTTATGGCAAATGCATATGCAACTAAATATGGAGACAATTTTATTGCTGCTCAAACAATTGCATTTCAAATTTGGCTCTTTTTCGCTTTCTTTATTGATGGGTATTCCAGTGTTGGAAATATTGTTTCAGGAAAATTATTGGGCGAAAAAGATTATAAAAGTATGTGGAAATTGAGTATAAAACTTAGTAAGTATACCGTAATTATTTCAATAATAATGGTTGCTTTATGTGCTGTTTTTTATGTTCCAATAGGAAGTCTATTCTCTAAAGATGCGTTTGTTTTGCAGTCATTTTATAGTGTCTTTTGGATTGTTTTATTGATGCAGCCAATAAATGCTATAGCGTTTGTATTTGACGGCATATTTAAAGGGCTGGCTGAGGCTGCAATTTTAAGAAATTTATTATTGATTGCTACATTTTTAGGATTTGTTCCAGCACTTTTAATTGGAGACTATTTTGGATTAAAATTAACAGGTATTTGGATTGCTTTTACAATTTGGATGCTGTTAAGAGCAGGAATATTAGTTGTTAAATTTAGAAAAAAATATTTGACTAAAAACACGTAACTTTGACCTATGAAAAATGCGCAGAAAGAAGTACTAATTTTGTGTTCCTAGAATTCTTTAAAATACGTTAAATAAATTTAAAAAATAATTATGAGTAACATTCGAATTACTAAGCAATTTGATTTTGAAACAGGTCATGCCCTATATGGATATGACGGAAAGTGTAAAAATGTCCATGGCCATAGTTATAAACTATCAGTAACGGTTATTGGAACTCCAATTTCTGACAATAATAACGTCAAATTTGGAATGGTGATTGACTTTGGAGATTTAAAAAAAATAGTAAATGAAGAAATTGTAGATAAGTTTGATCACGCAACGGTGTTTAATAAGAATACACCTCATGTCGAGCTTGCTCATGAATTAGCAACACGCGGACACAATGTAATATTAGTTGATTATCAGCCTACAAGTGAGATGATGATTATTGATTTTGCTAAAAAGATTAAAAGTAAATTACCAGAGGATGTCAAGTTGCATTCTTTAAAATTACAAGAAACAGGGACTTCTCATGCTGAGTGGTTTGCGGCGGATAATTAAAACTACTTCCCGTTAAAAGTGCTCATTGTATTTGCCATTCCTTCAGTTCCAAATGAAGTGATCAGATTGCAGGCAACAGGAATTCGCTCTATTAATTCACTTATTTCTTCTTTAGACCATTCGCTCAATACAAAACCTACTTGCCGTCCTTTTGAATAATTTGCGCCAACACCAAATCTAAATCTTGGATACTTAGAGGTATTTAGTTTGTCTTGAATATCTTTCAAACCATTATGACCTCCAGCACTTCCTTTTCCTTTTAATCGAATGGTTCCGAAGTCAATATTCAAATCATCAGTTACAATCAAAAGATTTTCTACAGAAATGTTTTCTTTAGTCATCCAATATTTAACCGCTTTTCCACTTAAGTTCATATAGGTACTAGGCTTTAATAAAATAAATGTTCTTCCTTTAAAACGAAATTGAGTGATATCTCCTAATTTATCTGTTTCAAAAGTAACATCATGGTCTTTTGCTAATCCATCTAAAATTTTAAAACCAATATTATGACGCGTCTCGTTATATCTTTCACCAATATTTCCTAATCCGACTATAAGGTATTTTTTCATAGGGTCAATAGTTTCAGTTTCTTTAAAAAAGATATTTTTGAAAAACGAAATGATATTCATTTCGTAAAAATAAAAAAAGCGCTACAGTTTAGTAGCGCTTTTAAATATAATTTTAGAAAAAATTTATTCTGCAGCTGGAGCAGCTTCAGCATTTTCTCCTTCAGTTCCTTCAGTTCCTTCTTCACCTTCTTCATCTTCTTCATCTTCAGCAGCGTTACGAGACATTCTAACTTGTGCCACAACAGTATTGTCTGGATGTAAAAAAGTACAGTTATTATTGTCAAGATCAGTTACAAATATTTTACTTCCAATTTTTAATGCTGAAATATCAGCATTAAAAAAGTCAGGTAGGTTATCAGGTAAACCTTTAACTCTTAATTTACGCTTTGGAAAACGTAAAGAACCACCATTCAATACTCCAGGAGCATTTCCAATAAGATTTACAGGAATACTCATCGTTACTTCCTTATCACTAAATATTTGGAAGAAGTCTATATGTATGATTTTGTCAGTTACTGGGTGAAATTGAATATCTTGTAAAATTGCACTGAATTTTTCACCACTTTCAAGTTCAATCATTGCAGTATATACATTTGATGTGTACACTAATTTTTTGAATGCTAATTCATTCGCTGAAAAGTGCAAAGCTTGTTCACCTCCGTATAATACGCAAGGTACCTTTCCAGCATTACGTAAGGCTTTAGTTGATACTTTACCTACGCTTTCTCTTTTTGATCCTTTGATTGTAATCGATTTCATTTTTATTGTTTATTTGTTACATTATAAATTTATCACTAATGGATGTGTTGTTTTGAACATTCTTCATCACATCAGCAAATAAAGGGGCGCAAGTTACAATTTTTATTTTAGAAGAACTTGTTTTTGTAGGAATTGTATCTGAAATAATTAACTCAGTTAATTTTGAATTTTCTATACGCTCTACAGCGTTTCCAGTAAGCAATCCATGTGTTGTAATTGCACGTACACTTATGGCTCCTCTTTCCATCATTAAATTTGCTGCTGCCGTTAGTGTTCCTGCTGTATCGACCATATCGTCAACAAGTATAACATTTTTACCGCTTACGTCTCCAATTAACTCCATGTGTGAGATAATATTGGCTTTTAAACGTTGTTTGTAGCAAATAACAACTTCACATTTTAGATGTTTTGAATATGCATATGCTCTTTTTGAACCACCCATATCTGGAGAAGCAATCATCAAATTATCTAGATTTAAACTTTTGATATAAGGCATAAAAATAGTCGAAGCATATAAGTGATCTACAGGTCTTTCAAAAAAGCCTTGAATTTGATCCGCATGTAAATCCATTGTAACAATTCGTGTTGCGCCGGCTGATTCTAGCATTTTAGCAACCAATTTGGCGGTAATTGGAACTCTAGGTTTGTCTTTTCTGTCTTGCCTTGCCCAACCAAAATAAGGTATTACAGCAGTAATATGCCTTGCTGATGCTCTTTTAGCAGCATCAATGATCATTAGCATCTCCATTAAATTATCTGCATTAGGAAAAGTAGAGCCGATAATGAAAATTCGTCTTCCCCTTACTGATTCTTCTAGTGCAGGCTGGAACTCACCATCACTATATTCAGAAAAGTTAACGTTTCCTAGTTCTGCACCATATTCTTTTACGATTTTTGCAGCTAGTTCTGGGCTTTGTCTGCACGCAAAGAACTTAGGTTCAATGGTATTTTTTGTCATTTTAAAAGATATTTTGTGTTGTGTCACAAAAGTAAAATAAAATAGTTGGGATTGTATGATATAAAATAAATTATTTTATAGATTTGCACACACTTTTACAACTATGCTCAAGTGGCGGAATTGGTAGACGCGCTGGATTCAAAATCCAGAACTTTGGTTGTGTGGGTTCGATTCCCACCTTGAGTACAAAATAAAACCTCATAATATTGATTATCAATAAGTTGAGGTTTTTTATTTTAAAAAATAACAACTATTTGACAACTACTTAAGAAAAACCCCTCTTTATGGTGTTACAAACAACCTATTTGTCATTTTATGAAAACAGATGAATAGAATTCCATTATTGGATTAATTTCATTGAGATCACAAGCAAAAGTAAAAGCCGAAATCAGAATTGTTAATACTGTCAGGATTCGTTTTTTCATATTTATACCTAAAATTTTAATTTTGGGATTATATTTTATAGTATTTAATTCTTTATTTATGTTGGGATGTCAATTTTAATAGGAATAAAAATTTTCATGGTGCTGTGCTAAATATTAAACAGTTAAATATTTAGTTTTTACCAGTAATCATATTTACAGTTGCAACAGTTCTAAATCCTAAATGATCGGATCCAGAATCTTTGCTAGTTGACATTCTTGCCGATATTCTATAACTGGCGCAGTATGAATCGTGACATAAATATGAACCTCCTTTCATTACCATTTCAATTTGATATGGATTTTGAGGATTATAATATTCTTTAGATCCTGTTGGATTTATTATTATTTTAGAGGTATACAACTCTTTATAATAATTTGAATCATAGATATCACTTGTCCACTCCCAAACGTTACCTATCATATCATATAAGCCTATACTATTTGGAGGGTAAGATTTTATAGGGGCTATATACTCAAACCCATCTTTAGATTGATTTTTAATTGGAAATTTACCTTGCCATGTGTTGGCGTTATTATTTAAGGTTTCTGGGTTATCTCCCCAGGTAAATATAGCTTTAGTTTGGTTGCCTTGAGCAGCAGATTCCCATTCTGCTTCAGTAGGTAAACGTCTATTAGTCCATTTGCAATAAGCCTGTGCATCTTCATAAGCTACATGCACTACGGGATAATTATCCTTACCTTCAATAGAACTTCCCACACCGTTTGGTAGTTTCCAGTTAGCACCAATTTTCCAGGTCCACCACTGGTTATAATTAGTCATATTAACTTCAGCATTTACTGCTTTATTAAAGGTCAAGCATCCTGGTTGTAGAATAGAATCATGAGGTTTTTTTGTATTTTTTGGAAGTTCTTTTTTCATCTCCTCCCAATTTATAAGTCGTTCTGCAACAGTTATATAATTTGTAGCTTTTACGAAGGTTTTAAATTGTTTGTTTGTAACCTCTGTAGCGTCTATAAAAAAACCATCTACTGTAACTAAATGAGCTGGTTTTTCTTTCATCACAGCAAATTTGTCATTAGATTTTGCTCCTTGTAAAAATGTTTTTCCTTTAACCCAAATCATTCCTTCAGGAACTTTTAGGTTAGAAGGCTTTTCTTTTAAAATCTCGTAAGTCTTTTCTTTTTTCGCTTGCACCTTCTTCTTTGTTTCAGTTTTACAATTGAAACACATTAGTATTACAGTAAGAATGAGCAGCTTTTGGATTTTTAATTGAAATTTCATTAAGCAGTTTTTAATTACATTCAATTCTCAAAACTAAACAAATTATAGATATTGAAGTTAAATACTTTTATATTATTCATATTTTCTTCTTATCGGAGTACTATTTTATATGTAAAAAAACTCAACATATATAATTTTTCACTTTATTAAATAATAAAATTTATCTTTATCACCACGTTAAATATAATTATATACATTGAAGCTAATAACAAACATATTTTGTAGTGTATTTTTACTTTTTTTTAATGTGATTTTTTCACAAGAAAATATTGAATTTCAACAACTATCAGGTGAAAATGTTTCAACACAAAGTATTACTTATGCAATAAAACAAGATAGTATTGGAAATGTTTGGATTGCTTCTGAAGAAGGAGTTTTAAAGCACAACTCTAAATATTATAAAGTTTATAATACTTATAATGGATTGCCAGAGTCGGTTAGTAATCGTACAACACAACTTTTTATTGATTCTAAACAACGTGTTTGGATTGGTCTTGAAAATGGTGTTTGTTTATATGACGAGGTATTTGATAAGTTCAATTTAATAAAGAATAAAACAGATATTAATCCATCTTTAATTACTTCTATTACTGAGAGTTTGAATGAGAATATTTGGATTGGAGGTTATAATGGATTATGGAAATATGACCCAAATGTTTCTAATAGTTCTATGACGCGAGTGTTAAATAATCATTCTATTCAGGCATTATATAGTTTTAAAAACAATATCATTTTTGGAACATCTAAAGGTTTATTTGTATATAACTTAATTAATAATAGTTTAGTTGAACTTAAATTAAGTGAGGACTTAAAAAATATAAGTGCAATAGGAATGTTTAATAATCGCCTATTGATAGGAACTAAATCTGGAGAGGTTTTTGAAATGGATTTTAATTTTAAGGAAATGAAATCAATTAATTTTGAAAAGAAAACTTTAAATAAAATTAATGATTTTGAAGTAGACTCTTCCAATAATCTATATATCGCTACCGATGGAGATGGAATTTATTATATAAATAAAAGATACAAGATTCTGTATCATTTCACAGAAGATGTTGACAATCCAAAGTCTATCTCTAGTAATGGTATTTATGATATAGAAATTGGACGTGAGGGTATTTTTTGGGTTGCAACTTATGGAGGAGGAGTAAACTTTTATAGTTCAAATAGACTCCCTTTTCAGAAAATACAACATCAAATAAATAATCCAAATAGTTTAGTCTCAAATTTTACCAGATCTATAGCTGTTGATAAGAATGATAATTTATGGTTTGGAACTAAAAAAGGAGTAAGTATTTGGAATACAAAAAAAAATGAATGGAAACATATAAGTACTTCATCAAAAAATAAAAAACAAGATATTGTTCTTGCCTTAGCTTCTGATAATGATTTTATGTGGGTTGGAACTTACAATAATGGATTTTATAAAATAAATATCAATAGTTATAAGTCTGTAAATTATAATTCAAATACAGATAAATCAATAGTTAAAAAAGTCTATTCTATTTTTGAAGATAATAATAATATCTGGCTGGGAGGTATTGAAGGAGACTTGACGGTTATACGTCCTAATAAAAAAATTGATACTTATCCTATAAATCAAATAAAATTTATTACAAAATCTAGTTCTGGAAATATCTTAATTGCCGGTAAAAATGGAGTTTACGAAATTGATGATGCAAAAAAAGAGTTTAAGCTTATTGAAAAGTTAAAGCCTAATAAAAACAACTTAGCATATTCAACAGTAAATTCTATTTGTCAAACTAATGATGATAATTTGATTATTGCAACAAACGGTGCTGGCTTAGTGTTTTATGATTATAAGAACAACAGTATTAGAAAATTAACAGTTAATTCTGGGATGCCTTCAGATATTGTACAAGGAGTATTAGCAATTAATAACTCCGACATTTGGGCAAGTACTACAAAGGGGTTAGCACATATTGTAACATCATCAAGAGATACAATTATTACTATTTTTGATAAACGAGATGGATTAGCAAGCACAGAATATAATTATGGGAGTTTTGCCAAGTTAAATAATAAATTATATGCTTTTGGAGGTGTAAATGGTGTTACTCTTTTTAATCCTGATAAAATACAGGACTCTAATTATAAACCCAAAATAAGTTTTGATGAATTTATATTGTTTGACAAAACTATTGAACCTGGATCTAAAATTTTAAAAAAACATATTAACTTAACTGATAATATTATACTTCAAAGTAATGAAAATTCAATTGAATTTAAGTTTACTGGTGTACTACAGAATTATTCTTCTAAAATAAAATATACATTTAGATTAGATGGCTTTAATGATGATTGGTCAGAGCCTAGTTTAAATAATTTCGCAACCTATACTAATCTAAATTCTGGTGATTATAGATTTAGAGTCAAGGCATTATATAAAAATAGAGATTTCGGAAAAGAACGTTTTGTAAATATCAAAATTGAATCCCCATGGTATGCTACCAAAACAGCTTTTTTATTCTACATCTTGCTTATAATAGGAATTATATATCTTATTATTCATTTTACTAGTGTAATTATAAATAAGAAAAATGCTGATGAACAAATAAACTTTTTTAATAATATAACACACGAAATAAAAACGCCTCTCGCTATATTGATTTCATCATTAGATGCTGTGACAGAAAAAATAGAATCAAATAATAAGTCAAAAGAAAGAATTAAAACTACTGTAAAAAGAATTAATTCGTTGTTTGAGCAAATGCTTAACTTCCATAAAATCACATCACAAAACAGTATAAGTCAAGACGTCACAAAAATTAATTTAAACAAACTTATTGAACAAAGAGCACTTGATTTTCAGCCACTTAGCGAAGATAGAAATTTAGAAATAATTATTAATAATCGTTGGAATGATGATGTTTTTTATCATGATAAAGATATTTTTGATAAAATCTTATTAAACCTCATTTCAAACTCAATTAAATACTCTTTTGACAATGGAAAAATTTATATCAATACATATAAAACAAAGCAAGGAGATTTAAAAATTGAATTTATTGACAAGGGGTTAGGGATCCCAAAAGATCAACAAAAATTTATTTTAAATAAATATTATAGAGCAAGAAACGTAATTAATAGCCAAAGACCTGGTACGGGATTAGGATTAGTAATGGTTAAAAAATTAATTGAGAAAGTTGGTGGCTCAATAAGTTTTATAAGTGAAGAAAATAAAGGAACGACATTCTCGATTTCACTTAAAAATTTAATTAATGAATACACAAAGCAAACAATATCTAACGAAAATACAATTACTGTAGTAAAAAATCAATTAGAAGAATACTCTAATTTTGATGAGTTTAGTGATAGTAAAATTTTAATTGTTGAAGATAACGATGAATTAAGAGAAATCCTTGTGAACTCTCTTGGAGTTTATTTTCGAATTTATGAAGCAAAAAACGGAAAAGAGGGTATAGAAGTTGTGAGTCATGTATTTCCAGATATTATTCTTACAGATTTAATAATGCCTGAAATGGATGGAATGCAAATGTCTAAAAAAATAAAAGAGGATATCAACTTAAATCATATTCCAGTATTTATGCTAACAGTTTTACAAAACTCAACTCAAAAATTAGAAAGCATAGAAACCGGTATTGCAGCCTATATTGAAAAGCCAATTGACATGAAGTTTTTATTAGCTAAAATAACAAACACATTAAAATATCAAAGAAAGTTACGTAAGAAATATATTCAAGAAAGCGATACGGATAATGCTACACTTTTTAGAAATAAAAATGATCAAGAATTTTTAAAAAAACTAGAAGAAAATATAATTAAAAATATTGAAGATAATTCTTTTTCTGTTTTAAATTTATCAGAAAATTTTGGCATGAGTAGAACTTCACTATATATGAAATTAAAAAATTTAGTTGATTTATCTCCCCAAGATTTTATAATTCACAACAAATTAAAATATTCAAAGAAATTACTTATCAAGGGTGAAATGAGCATTAAAGAAATTGCTTATAGCTCGGGGTTTTCAAATCCAAAATATTTTAGTACTTCTTTTAAAAAATTCTACGGAATAACTCCTAGTGGTTTTTTAGAAAGTATCTTTAAGGAATAAAAACTTCACGTACTGTGTTGTAAATAAATTATTTAAATTTTTAATTCCTCTTTTTTTTAATTTCTTTTTTTTTAAACAAAAATGAGTTTTGACAATAAATATACCTTTTATGATGTTTTTTAACACTCAGAAATAGGATTATAGGTGTAATTTCGTTGTAACGAAATAAAATACCATGAAGCAAATCAAACATTTATTTTTAATAACATTTCTGTTTCCTTTAATTATGTCTGCACAAAATACAGTAGATGGAATTGTTCTAGATGAAAACAATTTTCCAATTCCAGGTGCATTTATTATTATAAAAGGAACTGATAAAGGAAAAATTACTGACTTTGATGGAAATTTTTCCATTGTCTTAGATAAATTCCCAAGTATATTAATCGTTAGTTTTTTAGGTTATGCTACTCAAGAAATTGTAATAGAAAACCAGCAAAAACTAACGATAACCCTTAAAGAGGATAGTCAAAAATTAGATGAGGTTGTAATTATTGGTTATGGTGAGGTAAAGAGAAAAGATGTAACTGGTTCAATTACTTCAATAAAGCCTTTAAGAAATTCTGTCGCACAAGCACAAGGTGTGGAAAACTTATTGCAAGGTAGAGCGGCAGGAGTTTTAGTAAGCGCTAATAGTAATGAGCCTGGAGCTACAGTAAGTGTAAAAATAAGAGGAACAAATAGTTTGACAGGAAATACTGAGCCGCTATATGTTATTGATGGTATTATTATGGATTCGGCAACAGAGGATGTTGTTGATCCGCTTCAAGGAAGTAATAGTTCTTTATCATCACAAAACGGAATCACTGGGGTTAATCCTAGAGATATTGAAAATATTGAAATATTAAAAGATGCTTCAGCGACTGCTATTTATGGATCTCGAGGCGCTAATGGAGTAGTATTAATTACTACAAAAAAAGGAGAAAAAGGAGAAGCAAAATTTAATTATGCTACCACAACTAGAATTGGTAAGGTAAGCAAGGAAATAGATATATTAGAGGCTGGTGAATATGTGAATTACTTCAATGATATTCAAGCAGTAAATGGTAATCTACCACGTTTTTTTGTTTATTCTGATGGAAGTATTGCGGAGTTTGATACTAGTGAAGAATTCATGATTGAAAATTCAGGTGATATTGCGAGATTAGACCCTATCAACTGGAATGATGATACTTATAAGACATCAGTGACTCAAAACCATCGTGTCACAACATCAGGAGGGGGAGATAATGGTGATTACTATTTCGGATTAGGATATGCAAAGAATGAAGGAGTTATTCCAAATGCTTTTGCAAAGAGTGTTGATTTTACAATGAAATTAAATAATGACTTGTCTGAAAAACTAAAATTATCAACAAAAGTATCTGCATATTATGGTGATTATTCTGCTTCAAAAGGAACTGAAGATCTTGGAGGAACAAATAGTAATTTAGTAAGACAAATTGTGACTGGAGCGCCTGTTTTAAATCTAAGTGATAATTTCTTTGGGTTAGAAGGCGATTTCTCTGAAGGTTTAGATGGTCCTAGAGTATGGATTAAAGATTATGATGATCTCTCAAGAGAGGTGCGTATATTAGGATCTGTGTCATTAGATTATAAACTCTCTAAAGTATTTACTTATAATATTAGAATAGGTACTGATTATAGAAATAAACAAAGAAAAGTATGGTATGGAACTTCTATTTTTAGAGGATCTAATGTTAATGGTGAAGCAGGTATTGCGACACTATCTAGATTTAGATACAATATTGATAATACCTTAAGATTTAGAAAATCATTTAACAAAAATCATAGAATTAATGGTACAATAGGTGCTGTAATAGATCAAAGATTTTTACAACAAATTGCAAATACTGGGTCAGGATTCGCAGTAAAAGATTTAAGAGCTGATGGGATAAGTAACGCAGAAGTAACACAGCCTAGCGTATTACTTCGTGAAAATGAATCATTACTTTCATTTTTAGGTCGTTTCAATTATACATTCAAGAATAGATATCTTTTCACCGCAACTTATAGAGCTGACGGAAGTAGTCGTTTTGCGCCAGGAAATAGATGGGGTCATTTTCCAGCAGTTGCCTTGGCGTGGAAAATGGATAAAGAACCGTTTTTAAAAGATGTTGAGAGCATTGACGAGTTGAAACTAAGAGTTGGATGGGGACTTACTGGTAATCAAGCAATTCCAAATTATAGATTTTACACATTGATGACTGGATCAAATCTACCACCTTATGGTGATGTTTCTAATGGATCTATAAATGGTTTGGTTCAACCTTTTCTTTCTAACCCAGATTTATTATGGGAAACTTCAGATCAGTATAACGCAGGTATTGATTTATCATTATGGGATCGTGTTAACTTTACTGGAGATGTCTTTTATAAAGAAGTTACCGATTTACTTCAAAATAGAGAAATTCCTCCATCAAATGGTTTTACTCAGGTTTTTGTTAATGAAGGAACATTGATTAATAAAGGGATAGAATTAAGTTTAAATGCAGATGTGATTGATAATGAAAAATTCAAATGGAATGTGTTTGGTAATATTTCATTCATAAAAAATAGAATAGAAAATTTAGGAATTCCACCTGCACCTTATGGTAGCGAGACTTATAGTGCTTATTTTGGGCGTATAGTTTCTGGAGGGAACCATTTTAAAGTTCCCGCAAACATTTTTATCGAAGGTGAAGCTCCTGGATTATTCTTTGGTTTTGAAACTGATGGAATTATTAATGACCAAACAGAATTAGATAATTCGCCCTCATTTCAAGGTGTTGCTCCTCAACTCGGCGATGTTAAATTGGTCGACCTAACTGGAGATGGAAATATTACTGATGCTGATAGAACCATAATAGGAGATCCTAACCCAGATTTTAACTATGGATTTGGTTCTAGTTTTGAATATAAAGGACTTTCCCTAAGTTTTTTCTTTAACGGTGTTCAAGGAAATGATATTGTTAATGGAAACTTACTTAGAGAAGGCTATGCAAGTGGTAGAAACTCAGACAATATTAGAGCGGTTGCTTATAATAATGCATGGTCTCCAGAGAACCCTAACGGCACATATCCTAGATTAGGTTATGACTTAGAAACTACTACAGGACTTACAGATAGAATTGTTGAAGATGGTAGTTTATTGAGGCTTAACTATGTGACATTGGGATATGATATACCTATGGGAGAAAAAAGTTTCTTTGATAATGCCTATGTATCAGTTTCTGGTCAAAATTTATGGTTAATAACTAATTACAGCGGCTATGATCCTGAGGTGAATAGTTTTGCATATGATCCATCACGAGTTGGTGTCGATTGGAACTCTTTTCCAAATCAAAAGTCATATTCAATGTCATTAAACTTAAGCTTCTAAAAACAATATATTATGAAAAATAACATTATTAAAATTTTATTAGTTGGCTGCTTAATTTTTACACAAAGTTGTGATAATTATCTAACTGAGGAGCCCGTAACTGATTTTTTTACAGAACAAATATTTGCAACAGAAAGTGCTGTAGAATCTGCAGTTGCTGGAATGTACATCCAGTTCTCTAGTTTTGAACATCATGGTTCAGGAGCCTTAAACCTCCTCATGCCAATGTCTGGTAAGTTTTGGTCAAGTCAAGGTGCTAATGTTGATGCTACAAGTCTTAATTGTACACCGTCAAACATTAATTTAAACCAATTGTGGAGTGGTATGTATTCAACAATAAATGCATGTAATGTCGTTATTGACAACTTAAATAATAGTTCAGCTGAATTAAGTAATCGAGATGTTTCACTTGGTCAAGCCTATTTATTAAGAGGAATCACTTATTTTGATTTGGTTAGGCTCTGGGGAGATGTGCCAATTAAAACTTCTATGGCTACAGTAGATGATTTACACACTCCAAGAAACGCGAAAGAGGATGTTTATGATTTGATTATGTCAGATTTTGAATTGGCAAAAGAATTATTACCATTGCCTGGAGAATATAATGCTGCAAGGCCTGCAAAATATGTAGCCAATGCGTATTTAGCAAAAGTATATATGCAACTGGCTGGTGAAGATGGAGGAGATGCTAGTTTGTGGCAAAGTGCTTACGATGAAGCTATACAAGTTTATCAGAAATATTCTTTAGTATCAACTTATGCTGATCTTTTTGATATCGAGAATGAAAATTCAACCGAATCGATGTTTGAAATACAATATACCACAGCAGGTGGAACAAGAAGTTCAGATGCAATAAGAATGTTTAACCCAAACAATGTTTATGCAAATTTAAATACATTTGGTAGAATTCGTCCAAACAAGGAAGTATTTGATCAACATATTAATCAGTATTCTGAATTAGATCCAAGATTAGATGCAACATTTTATTATGGAAGCTATATAAAATCGAATGGTACCAGTCAAAACTTATATCCAACGATAATAGATAATAATAATGGTTTTGCTTGTATAGAAAAATACACTGACCCGAGTTATAATGGAACAACTTCTGCTAGAAACTTCTTGAAATTACGATATGCAGATGTATTGTTAATGCTTGCCGAAATTGAAAATGAATTGAACGGTCCAGGAAGCGCCTATCAATACGTCAATGAAGTTTTATCAAGAGCTAGAAATACATCAAGTGGAGTTGTCGCAGAACCAGCCGAGTGGATGGGAATGTCTCTAGACGAATTTAGATTTCGAATCATGAGAGAACGCCAATTTGAGTTGCTAGGTGAAGGGCATGCATGGTATGATACTAGACGTAGAGGTTACGAATACTTTTTAGAAGAAGTTGTTGAAACACATAACAATCAACCTAACCCCGGAAATAGGGATTATATATATCCTGTAATAGTGAAAAATATGTTAATGCCTATTCCTTCGAATGAGATAAATAGTAATCAAGCAATTTCTCAAGCAGATCAAAATCCAGGATACTAATACAAGCGGCAATAAATGAAAATCATTAAATCACACTCTAAATTATTTTTAAGCGTAGTTATTCTTTTAACTTTGGTTGTAATTTCTTTTAAAGACAGCAGTAAAAAGATATTAGATAAAGAAAACCTTACATACTTAGATGCATCTGCTTCTATAGATAATCGCATCAATGACCTTATGTCTCGTATGACATTAGAAGATAAAGTCTACCAAATGTGTCAATACGTAGGTTTAGAGCATATGAAAGTAGCCGAGGCAAAAATTTCTCCGAAGGAACTAGAGAAAAATGATGCTCTTGGATTTTATCCAGGAGTGCGAAGTGATAGTGTAGGTAAACTGGCTGAAGCAGGTAAGATAGGATCTTTTTTACATGTAGTAACACCAGAAGAAGCAAATCATTTACAAAAATTAGCGCAAAAAGCACCTTTAAAAATTCCATTACTTATAGGTATTGATGCCATACATGGTAATGGTTTAGTAAGAGGATCTACAATTTACCCATCGCCTATTTCACAAGCAGCAACTTTTGCAGACGATTTAATTCTGGAAGGAAGTAAACAAACGGCTATAGAAATGAGAGCAAATGGAATGCATTGGTCTTTCACTCCAAATATTGATGTGTTACGTGATCCTCGTTGGGGAAGAACAGGAGAAACCTTTGGAGAAGATCCATATCTAGTAGGTAATATGGGAGTTGCAACTATTAAAGGACTGCAATCTGATGATTTTACTGGAGATAAAAATGTTATTGCATGTGCAAAACACTTAATAGCTGGAAGTTCTTCAATAAATGGATTAAATGCATCGCCAACAGATGTGTCAAAGCGGACATTGTTTGAAATATTTTTACCGCCTTATCGTAGAGCTGTGCAGGAAGCTAATTTATTTTCTATAATGGCAGCGCACAATGAAGTTGCAGGAATGCCTGGTCATATGGATAAATTTATGATGAACGATTTAATGCGTGATCGTTGGGGGTTTGATGGGTTTTATGTTAGTGATTGGAATGATATTTCAAGAATAGATATTTGGCATCATGTTGCAAAAGACTTTAAACAATCTATTGAGTTTTCTGTAAATGCAGGAATGGATATGAATATGCACGGTATTTTATTTGATACATTGTTAACAGAGCTAGTTAATGAAGGAAAAGTAGACGAAGCACGTGTAGACTTTGCTTGTCGTAAAATTTTAGAAGTAAAGTTTAGATTAGGATTATTTGAAAACCCATATGTAGATGTTGAAAAATCTAAAGAAGTAAATTTCTCAGAGGCACACCAAAAAAATGCATTAGAACAATCAAGACGTTCAATTGTACTCCAAAAAAATAAACAAAACTTTTTACCTTTATCTAATAAAGGAAATGCTAAAACAATCTTTATTACAGGCCCCAATGCTGATAACCAAACAACGCTTGGTGATTGGGTTTCGCCTCAACCAGAAGATAATATTATTACAATGGTTGAAGGCATTACTTTAATTGGAGAAGAAAATGGTTATAAGGTTAATTATTTTGATTCTGGAGACCGTTCAAAAGAAATTACACCAGAAAATATAAATAAAGCAGCGCAACAAGCAAGAAATGCTGATATGATTGTGTTGGTTTTAGGAGAAAATTCATTTCGCCACGATTGGAAACGTAAAACAACTGGCGAAAACATAGACAGAGCAACATTAAAATTATCTGGTAATCAAATGAAGCTGGCAGACAAGATGTTTGAACTCAATAAACCAGTAATAGTTGTTTATGTAAGCGGAAGCCCAATTGCAGAACCATGTCTAGAACAACGCGCAAAGGCAGTTGTTAATACTTGGGAAAGTGGTGCATATGCTGGTCAAGCAACGGCAGAAATTCTCTTCGGAAAAACAAATCCTTCGGGAAAATTGCCATTGACTATTCCAAGAAGTGTTGGTCAATTGCAAATGGTATATAATCACAAACCAACAGCATATATTCATAAATATAATACGGAGAAGAAAAAACCATTGCATCCTTTTGGATTTGGGCTAAGTTATTCAAAATTTCATTTATCAGTACCTAAAGTGTCGAAAGCAGAGTTTGGAGGAATTGACGATACTATTACAGTATCTGTTAACGTAAAAAATGCAAGTGATATAGATGGAGAAGAAGTTGTTCAGTTATATATAAGAGACAATGTTAGTTCATACACAAGACCAGTTAAGGAACTTAAAGGTTATAAGCGTGTATTTGTAAAAGCGAATGAGACAAAAACTGTAAAAATTTCTATTTCTGCTGAAAGCTTAGCTATGTATGACAAAGATTTCAACTTTGTAGTTGAACCTGGAGAATTTACTATTATGACAGGAAACTCTTCCGCAGATAAATCATTAAAGAAAACGACCATTTCTGTAAAAAACGGAATCACATTAGATAAAGTAAATTAATATGTTTAAGATACTAAAATACAGTTTTGCTTGTGCATTTCTTATGGTTTCTTGTAAAGAAACTAAACAAAATCAAGCGTTAAATTCTACTGAATCTGAAAAGATACATAAACCAAACATCATCTATATTATGGCAGATGATTTAACCACGCAAGCCATTAGTGCTTATGGAGGTATTTATAAAGAGATTGCACCTACGCCTAATATAGACCGTATAGCATCAGAAGGAATGCTCTTTCAAGATGTCTTATGTACTAATGCTATTTGTGGACCAAGTAGAGCTGCTATTCTTACAGGTAATTATAGCAATTTAAATGGCTATTATAAAAATGAAAGTGGCGGGAAATTTGATAAAACACAATGGACTTTTCCACAGGAATTTCAAAAAAACGGATACCAAACCTCACTCTTCGGAAAATGGCATTTAGGGACAGAGCCTCAAGGGTTTGATGTGTTTAAATACCATAACTCCGCAGGACAGCAAGGGCACTATTGGAATCCTAAATATAATATTAACGGTACTGATGAAAAAGTAGAAGGCTATTCTACTAACCTAAGTACTAATTTTGCAATGAATTGGTTAGAGTCTGAAAGAAAACAAGACGATCCTTTTTTAATGATTTTGCAATACAAAGCGCCTCATAGACCATGGCAACCTGATACTAAGTACGAAAAATTGTGGGATGATGTAGAATTTCCTTATCCATCAACATTTAACGATGATTATAAAGGTCGTGAGTTAACTGCTGGTGATACAGAAATGACAATGGAATATTTCTCACGTAGAGATATGAAGTTTGAAGAGCCTACTAATTTAAAAGGAAAAGAGAAAATAAAATGGGCGTTTTATGGTGCAAAGCCAGGAGAAGTTGTGCAACCAGAAGGTATGACTGAAGAAGAAGGTAGGAGATGGAGATACCAAACGTATATTAAAGATTACTTAGCTTGTGTAAAATCGGTAGATGATAATATTGGTCGTGTATTAAAATATTTAGATGATAATGGTTTAACAGATAATACGATTATTGTATTAACATCAGATCAAGGATTTTATCTTGGCGATCATGGGTTCTTCGATAAACGTTTTATCTATGAAGAATCTATTAGAATGCCATTTATGGTAAAATACCCTAAAGTGGTAAAAGCGGGTTCTGTTAATGAAGACATTATCACAAATGTTGATTTTGCACCAACCTTATTAGATTTAGCCAATATTGATACAAATCAAAAAATGCAAGGCCAAAGTTTTAAGTCAGTTTTAAAAGGTAATACACCTGCAGATTGGCAAAAAGGAATGTATTACCATTATTATGAATTCCCTTATTGGCATCACGTACAACCACATTACGGAATTAGAACGCAAAAATATACATTGGCACATTTCTACTATAATATAGATATTTGGGAACTATATGATTTAGAAAAAGACCCAAAACAAATAAATAATATTATTGCAGACCCACAATATGCCAATACGATATCAAATTTAAAAATACAATTAAAAGAACTAATGAAAAAATCTGAAAACAATAAATCGCTTGCAGATTTTAGAATGATTACAGATACAGATTTTGGTTCAATAGTTGATAAAAAAGATAGTGAAACCTCAGTTCAAGACGTGTTAACGGGAAATACAAAATAATGAAAAGAATATATTTAATAGCATCCATTATTACTGTCGTTATTATAACAGCATTTAATGCTAACAAGCCTTTTAGTGAAAAGTCATCACAAGCAAAAGTAAAAGGCGTGGTAAATGTTTCAAATGTAGAAAAGAAGAATATTCTTTTCCTCTCTATTGACGATTTAAAACCATTACTTTCTAATTATGGAGAATCTCAAATGTACACACCAAATTTTGACCGCTTAGCAAAAATGGGAATGACCTTTACTAACGCACACGTGCAGTATGCTGTTTGTGGCCCATCTCGTGCAAGCGTAATGACAGGAACTAACCCAGATAAAACAAAGGTTTGGGATTTACATACAAATTTTAGAGAATCTGCACCAGATTTAATATCAATGCCAGAATATTTAATTTCTCGTGGATACCAATCTACGGGCGTAGGTAAAATTTATCATAAAAACTCTTCTTCGTCAGGTCATGATGGTAAGAGTTGGAGCATACCTCATAGACTTCCTAAAAATTTTGATCCAGTTTATGGAAATGCAGCATTAAATAACTATCAAAGTATCGAAACTAAAAAGGAAGTAAAACGACTTGCTGCTGAAGCTAGAGATAAAGGAATTAGTAAAAAAGGTAAAATTCAAAACTATATAAAAAAACGTATCAAGCCAAGTACAGAAAGTGCTGATGTTTCAGATGAAGCGTATTTAGATGGAATTTACACTCAAACCGCTTTAAAACAAATAGATGAATTAGAGAAGTCAGCAAATCCATGGTTTTTGGCTGTAGGTTATCAAAGACCACATTTACCTTTTGTAGCACCAAAAAAGTATTGGGGTTTATACGACAGAGATAAAATTGAATTAGCAAAATTTCAAGATTTAGCAAATGGAACACCAAGTTATGCTTACCATTCTTATGGAGAATTAAGATCTTATTCAGACATAGATAGTAAATTAAATATAGGTGATAAATTACCTGAGGTCAAGCAACGTGAATTAATTCATGGTTACATGGCTTGTATCTCATATATAGATGCACAATTAGGTAAACTTTTTGATGAGTTAGAAAAAAGGGAAATTCTTGAGGATACAGTAATTGTACTTTGGGGAGATCACGGGTTTCATTTAGGAGATCATACAGAATGGTGTAAACATTCAAATTTTGAGCAAGCAACGCGTATTCCGTTTATGTTTGCTGGCCCTGGTGTAAAAGAAAACCAAAAGTCACATCATCCTGTAAACTTGGTGGACTTATTTCCAACAGTTTTTGAATTGGCTAATGTAAAGCAAAGTGTTCAAACCGATGGAAAATCATTAGTGCCACTTTTAGATAATGATAAATCTACAAATATAGATATGGATTACGCATATCATCAATACAGACGTCAAAAACGAATGGGCTATGGGATAAGAACAGACCGTTACCGCTATACCGAGTGGCACGATAACAATTATAGGAGTTATGATATTTATAAAAAGGATAATATAGTTGGACGAGAATTGTATGATTATGAAAAAGATCCTTTAGAAACAAGAAATTTGGTTGATGATTTAACGTATGCTTCAGTAGTAAAAGATTTGAAAGTAAAACTCAAATCGCATTTAACAAAATAATAAAAAAAGTGATAAATTTAATTATCGCTTTTTTTGGCGTAACTTCTGAATTAAACTAGCAGATAATAATAAAGTCTAAACTAAACTTTAACTATTAAAATAGAAATGAAAAAAATCAGACTTTTGCTTGCTTTCTGTCTATCTGTCATTGCTTTTGCTCAAGACAAGCCTAACATCCTAATCATCCATACAGATGATTTAGGCTTTCATGATTTAAGCATGAATGGTTCGGAAATTTATCAAACGCCAAATATTGATGCTTTAGCAAAAGAATCGATAGTTTTCAATAATGCCTACGCTAATTATCCACGTTGTGTGCCTTCACGTTTCGCAATGATGACAGGGAATTATCCAATTCAAAATGGAAATGTGTCAGATGACGGGTTTGAAATTAATAGTATTGCAGACAATAAAAACTTTGTAAAAAACATAAAGAATGCTGGTTACCAAACCGCTTACTTCGGAAAATGGCATTTGGGAAGTGAAGAGAGTTTAAAAGAGTTTGGTTACGACTACAGTTTTGCTGCTGGTGATGCAGGTTCGCCTATTAGTTTCTTGTATCCTTTTAATGTTCTTAAACTCGGAAATGGTAAATCTAATAAATCACTAATTCCAGATGTAGATGCGGTAAGTAAAGAAGGTGATTACTTGATGGATGTGATGGCAGATAATGTTGCAAAATATATTACTAATATAGATAAGAATAAACCATTTATGGCAATGTTTTCCTTTTATGCAGTGCATCAACCTTTAGAAGCAAAGCAGGAAGATATTCAACGGAACAAAGAAGAAATTAAAAAATTTGACTTTGGAATTCAGCCAGAATTCATAAAAGAAGGCACAGGGCGAACCAAAATGCGTCAAAACCACCCTAAATATGCTGCGATGGTAGAAATTATGGATGAAAACATAGGGAAACTATTGCAACTACTAATAGATTTGAAGATAGATGATAACACTATTGTAATTTTTTCATCAGATCATGGAGGCCTTTCAAACGAAGGGACAAAACAACGAGACTTAGCAACATCCAATTATCCGCTTCGTGCTGGAAAAGGATGGTTGTATGATGGCGGAATTAAAGTACCTCTGTTCGTTAAATGGAATAAGAAGTTTCAACCAAAAAAAGATAATGAATCTTTGGTAATGCTAATGGATGTCTTTCCTACAGTTTTAGATATTGTCGCAAATAAGTCTTTAGAAACAAATGGGAAAAGCCTGCTTCCGTTGTTAAATAATCAGGAAACTTGGAATGATAGAACTGTATTCTGGCATTCATCAAAAGCAAGACCTGTAAATACAGGAGATACAAAATCGTCTGCTATTAGAAAAGGAGATTATAAACTGATTAATTGGTATAAAGAAGGTCGAATAGAATTGTATAATATAGTTAAAGATCCATTTGAAAGTAACGATATTTCAAAAGACAAAACTCAATTAACGGAACAGTTGTTAAATGAATTAAATAATTGGAAAGTTAATTTTTAAGCCAAGTAAATGAAATTATTTTTTACCATAATCGTTATCCTTTTATTCTTAACTACTTTTGCGCAAAGCGGGCCAAAAGGTGAAAATTTGATAAACCAAAATAGGATTAAATTTTTGGGTGCTAAAAATGATTATTCAAGCATAGAAAAATCTAAAGACGAGAATGATCATTTTCAGTTTTTAATTGGGACTAAAATAGAACCGAAATTTATATACAATTGTGCCGCAAAAATTCCTATTAATGCTAAAGGAAGTAAAAACGGTACAGTATTTCTATTATCCTTTAAAGCAAGAACCCAAAAAGCGAGTTTAGAAACGGGTGAAGCCAAAGCACTTTTTATATTTAAACAAACGGCAGATTATAAAGGCAACATTAATTATACTCAAAGTTTCTCTTCAGAGTGGCAAACCTACTACCTTCCATTTGAAGCGGATAGGTATATTAAGAAAGAAAATTTAGGGATTGTAATGCAATATGGCTATAGTCCGCAATCTTTTTTAATTAAAAACATTAAGTTTGAGATTTTTCCTGAAGGCACAAAACTAGAAAGTTTGCCAAAAACCAAAATCACATACTTAGGAATGAAAACTAATGCTCAATGGAGAAAAGAAGCGAATGAACGCATAGAAGTCATCAGAAAAGGAGATTTTAAATTGGAGTTGACTAAAAATGGTAAAGCAATTGCCAATAAAATCATTAATGTTAAATTGATTAATCATGACTTTCTATTTGGTGCTAGAATGGCAGCTGAAGACATTGTAAATAATTCAGATGATTATAAAAATTTCAAAAAAGCCTTTAATTGTGTTGTTCTAGGAAACGACTTAAAAATTAAGCATTGGAATCGAGAAGATAAACAGAAGCAAACACTCATAGCATTAGATATCTTAAAAGCAGATGGCTACCCAGTTAAAGGTCATGTGTTGATTTGGCCAGGATTTAATCATTTGACTAAAACGATAAGACAAAATAAAAATAATCCTGAAAAGGTGGCACAAATTATAGAGTCACATATTAATGATATTCTAGATGCTACAAAAGGAAAAGTGACGCATTGGGATGTTGTAAATGAAACTTATACCAACAAAGATTTACAGAAAATTACAGGAAGTGAGGAGGTACTTTATAATGGTTTTAGAACCATAGCAAAGAAACAACCTAATTTACGTCGCTTTACTAACGAATATGGCATTATTAGTAAAGGAGGAATTGATACTCAAAAGCAAGAATGGTATTACGGTTTTATAAAACGTATTGACGAAAACACTAACGGTTTAGTTCAAGGAATAGGTATACAAAGCCATATTGGGAGTGATTTAACACCACCAGAACGGATGCTAGAAATTTTAGATTATTATGCTCAATTAAATAAGAAAATTAGCATTTCAGAATTTACAATGGATGTCCAAGATGTAAAGGTAAGAGAACAATACACACGAGATTTTATGATTGCAGCTTTTAGCCACCCTAATGTATCTGAATTTTTGTTTTGGGGAAATACAGAAGATGGTCGTAAAAAATCAGATATTTTTACTGTTGATAATGAAATTGGAGTTATGGGAAAAGCCTATTTCTCATTAGTTCATGATGCTTGGAAAACAAATTTAAACGGAGCGACTTCAGAAGAAGGACTTATTTCAGGTCGTGGATTTTTTGGTACTTACCAATATTCATTTATAGAAGATGGAAAGGTTATTAAAGGCACTTTTCAACTAAAATCAAGACAACTTGGATCCATTAAAATTAAACTATAATATCATGAAAAATTCACTCATCATTCTTATTTTGTTATCATGTTATTCACAGTCTAAAAATGAAACTCAAAAAACTATTAAAAAAACACAACCTAATATTTTATGGATTGTTACAGAAGATATAAGCCCTGTTTTTTCATTTTATGGTGATAATACTGCAAAAACACCAAACTTGGATACGTTGGCAAAAGAAAGTGTAGTTTATGACAATGCTTTTGCTGTAGTTGGCGTTTGTGGACCTAGTCGTTCGGCGATTATTACTGGGATGTATCCAACAACTATTGGTACTATGCATATGCGTACAGGACAAGATGTAATGTCTTGGGGAAAGCGCAAGTATAAAGATTCAGCATCTACAGGGAGAGACGATGTTAACGGAACACCAATTAGGCAGTATTCTGCAGTAATTCCCAAACAGATAAAATGCTTTACTGAATATCTACGCACTGCAGGTTACTATTGTACGAATAATGAAAAAACAGATTATCAATTTGCAGCACCTGTATCTGCTTGGGATCAAAACAACAAAAAAGCACATTGGAGAAATAGGCCAAAAAACAAGCCTTTCTTTTCGGTATTTAATATTGGTACAACGCATGAAAGTCGCCTTTGGAAAAATGAAAATTCACCTTTAACTGTAAAACCAGAAGATGTTTCTGTACCACCATATTTACCAGATAACGAAGCCACGAGAGAAACCATTGCACGTCATTATAGTAATGTAGAATTAATGGATGCTGAAGTAGGTGCTTTCATAAAACAACTTAAAGAGGATGGTTTGTACGATAATACCATTGTTTTCTTTTACAGTGATCATGGTGGACCGTTGCCAAGACAGAAACGTGAGATCTACGATTCTGGTTTAAAAGTACCATTTATGATTAAAGGTATTAATGCTGAAAGTGGACGAACAGACCGTATGATTTCTTTTGTAGATTTAGCACCAACTATCTTAAGTTTGACTGGTGTTAAACTTCCTGAGTATTTAGAAGGAAAAGCCTTTTTAGGTAAATTTGATGCGAAAAAGCGTAATTATATTTTTGGAGCTTCAGATCGCTTTGATGGATATACAGACAGAACAAGAGCTATTAGAAACAAACAGTTTTTATACTTACGAAACGATTTTCCTGAACTCACAAAATATAAAGATGTTGATTATAGAAAAAATGTACCAATGATGTCTGTATTTTTAGAACTTGAAAAAGAAAATAAATTAAATGATATACAAGAGATTTGGTTTGATTCAAAAACCAATGAAGAGTTATACGATTGCGCAGCAGATCCACATAATATAAATAATCTTGCAGAAGATACTCAATACGCTTCTGTTTTAACTAAAATGCGCCAAACTTTAAAAATTCATTTTAATAATAGACCAGATTTAGGCTTACAACCAGAGGCTGAATTGCTAAATAGAATGTGGCCAAATTATGAACAGCCAATCACTACTTCTGTAGATTTGGATATTGTAGAGGGCTTAGCAAGACTAACTTCGAAAACTAAAGGTGCTTCTATTGCTTACATTATTTCTGATAAATCAAATAAAAAACTCGATTTGAATTGTCCTTGGCAATTATATAAAGAGCCAATTTCAGTTGAAAAAGGAAAAGTACTTTACACTATAGCACAACGTATTGGATATAAAGAAAGTAAAATAACAATTAAGAAGATTTAATAGTGCAGTTTAGAAAGACTATTCAAAAAACAACTATTTTCACACAATACTTCCTGAAAAGCAATATAATAAGCCAATAATTACGTAAAGCAAACATTATCTGACTATAATGAAACCTTAAAATTGTATTTTTTTAGGAATTTTGTAATTCAATAAATCAAAAGAACTGTTTTTTATGAAACTCAAAACTTATTTTTTAACTTTTATTTTAGTTGTTGCTTTCGCTTGTTGTGAAGATGAAAATAATGATACAGCTGGAACCGGAATTATTGATTTTAAAATTTCTGAAATTTCTGAAGTGGAAAATGCAACTAATTCACTTACACTTAATATTGGTATTGACAACTATAATCATTCTGGAGGAAGTGTTGATGTTTCAATTTCAGGTGCAATCTATGGAGCTGACTATGAAACTAGTACTGGAAATTCATCTTTTACATTAGAAATTTCTGAAAACACATTAGTTTCTGGATTTTCAATTATCCCCATAGATAATAATATATTAGATGGTAATAAAACCCTTACAATAACTTTATCAAATGCAGTTGGAGCTCTAGAGTTAGGAGAAAACATTACGTTTAATTATCACATTATTGACAACGAAGAACCAATAATCTCTATTCTTAATTTTCAAAATACTGTATATGAAATTCAAGAAAATGATGCTAATACAACAATGATAAATGTTGATTTTGATTTACCAACAACAGATGGAGGAACTATTGATGTAACCTCTTCAGGTGATGCTGTTTTTGGAACAGACTTTGCGATTGATGGTCAAACTTCTAGCAATTTTACTATTACGGTTCCTGCTGGAGCTACAAGTACTAGTTTTGATATTTCACCAATTGATAATGCTGATTTTGCAGCAAATAAATCGGTAATTTTTACATTATTAAGTGTAGATGGAGGTTTAAGTCTTGGCGCGTTAGTTGAGACAGAAGTGACAGTAATAAATGATGATGCTTCGCCATCAAAATTGATAGATTTTAACACAGGAAATGTTATAAGTATAAATGAAGATGCTGGAATGCTTACTGTAACTTTTGATCTTTCAGGAGTCACAATAGATGATGCAACGGTAGAACTCACAGCAACTGGAACGGCAACTTCTGGAAGTGACTATACATTTGATGGTTCTTCAACAAACCCATATACATTTACTGTTTTAGCAGGAAGTTCAACAGCAACACTAGAAATTCCAATTACTGATGATACTGATATTGAATCAGATGAAACGGTAACTTTAGAGTTAACAAACGCTACTGGTGGATTGGAAGTTGGAGTAAACAATACTCAATATATTTTTACAATTACTGATAATGATTTTATGCCATTTAATTATGTTGAAACATTTGAAACCGCATCAGATTTAGCAGGTATTGGCTATGAAATATTATTTGCAACTCAAAACTTACCTACAAGCAGATTATTAAAGTACAATAATAACGCTGGAAAATATAGTGATGTAGATGATGTGAATGCAGATTCGGATAGTGGGATAGTAATATTTTATAAAAACGATTTTGATGGAAATGGAGTTATCGATAATATGTTAGTCTCTCCAATTATGGGGGTTACAGGCGATGTTACCGTATCATTTGATGTTGCTTTTGAACAAACTTCAACCTTTAATAATGCCGATGTGAAGTTTTACTATTCTGAAACTTATAATGGATCTGAGACATGGACAGCATCAGACTGGATAGAAATGGGTTCTGAGACAGCACTACTTATGGAAGGAGAAGGCTTCGGTATAGGAGATTATAAAAGGAAAGAAATGAGTATTAATCCTACAGCAAGTTTTTATGTTGCAGTTAGGGTAAATCAAACAATTGATGATACTTATTGGAAAACACAATGGCGTTTTGATAACATAAAAGTGTTAAACTAACTAAATAATTTTAAATCTAAATAATTAAAAAATGAAAAAAATAATTTTTACAGCAATATTACTTATTGGATTTGCAGTTTCAGGATTTGCACAGTCAGATAAAATGAAAGAAAAAGCAAAAGAAAAAGTTGAGCAAATAAATACTCAAATAACTACTTCTGATAAATCTCTAGCCTTAACTGATGAGCAGAGAGAGCAAATTTTTATTGTTCAAATTAATATGATGAAAGAAGTAAAAGTATTGCGAAAAGAAAAAGCAGAAAAAAATGCTATTAAAGCAGTTTATAAAAAATACGGTCAAAAAATATTTAAAGAGATTTTGACCAAAGAACAGATGAAAGCTCGTAAAATATCAAGAGAGAATAAATAATTTCAATGAAATATTTACTATACATAATACTATTTGCTTTTATCTCTTTAGAAACTATTGCCCAAATTACACCACAACAAATGGTTAGTAAAATGGGTCGAGGAATTAATTTAGGTAATGTAATGAGCGCTCCTGAGGAAGGTGATTGGGCTCCAGAATTTCAAGAAACATATTTTCAAGATGTTGCAGATGCTGGTTTTACAACAGTTAGAATACCTATTCGTTTTGACACTCAAACCACTCCCTTATCAAGTGTAACATATACAGATGGGAACGGTGATTACATTGGCTCACCAAGTGATTATAATGTAAACACAAGTTATTTAGATAGAATAGAGCTGATAACAGGTTGGGCTATTAGTAAAGACATGGTTGCAATAATAGATGTTCATGGTGATCATTGGTATTGGGAAAGTTATGATTCTGGATCCGACTATTATAAAACAGGAAATGATAGGCTTGCTGCGGAAGATCGTTTTAGGGCTATTTGGATAGCGATTTCAAATCGATTTCAAAATAAATCAGAAGATTTACTTTTCGAAATTATGAATGAAGCCTATTTTAGCATGTCAGCTTCTGAAGTTGATATTGTTAATGCGGATATTCTTTCAATAATAAGACAAACTAACCTAACGAGAAATGTCATTGTAAATGGAGGCGGATTAGGTTCATGGGAAGCACCTTTGCAAATGTCACCAAGTTTTATAAATAGTGATCCCTACCTTATTGCAACATTTCATTATTATAAACCTTTCAGTTTTACAAGTTCATCAAAAGAACAATATAATGATTTTGATTGGGGAACCCCTATGGATAAAACATCAATAGATACTCACTTTGATGCAGTATTAGAATTGTCTGAAACTTATGATATACCTATTCTTTTAGGTGAATTTGGAGCTGATAACGAAGGAGGTTATAATTATTTTAATGAAACTTACGGAGCTTTTGGCGGTCCAGACAACGCCTCACGAGTTGCTTATCATAAATATTTGGCAGAAGGCGCAATTAGCAGAGGCTTTGCTTTTACAGCTTGGGATGCAGGTGAGAAATCTAATAAAGCCATCTACAAAGTTTCAGATAGAACTTGGGTAGAAGATGTTAGAGATGCTTTGTTAGGTACAACAGCAACCTGCACAACATCAGGAATTATTTTAAATGCAGATGTGGAATGTGGTTTTGATCAAGATTGGAATTTTTTAGTGCAAACTCCAGCCGCAGCAACTAACTCTGCTTCAGGAGTTCTAGATGCGAATAATGGTGGCATTGCTATGCAAATAGATGTTACTGTATCAGATGCGCTTCACAAAGTTTTATTGCGTAATGTAGAAGTAACAGATTCAGCATTGGCAGAAAAAACATTTACCTTTAGTTTATATGCTAAAGGAAGTGCAAATACCGAAGAATTTAAAATACGATTAAAAGCAACAGATAATGTTGGTGAAGAATCATTTAATGCGTCACCAATATTCACACTGACTTCAAGTTATCAGTTGTTTGAATTTGAATATACAGTTGCTGCTAATACTTCTTCCTTAGAGTTTCAAATAATTTGCGGTAATAAAACGGGAACCTATTATTTTGATGATTTTTCTGTAACAGAAGAGACATTAAGTATATCAGACTTTAATGCTGAAAATAAAATTGTAGTTTATCCAAACCCAGCGAGTAATTACATAACAATTAATGCTCAAGAAAATATTAAAAAAATTGAATTATATGATATTAAAGGAATGTCATATAAAATAAACCTTACTAATAACTCAATTAAATTGCCAAATGTTGATAATGGTATATATTTTATTAAAATCATATTTAATAATAATAAAACGAGATATAAAAAATTACTAATTCACAATAACTAAATATTAACTTTAAATTAAATATAATGAAGAAAATTACTTTACTCGTATTACTAATTTCAACTGTCTTTACAGGATTTGCACAAGATGTTGAGTACAACTTTAATACTGATGGAGATAACGAAGGGTGGGAGGCATCTGGAGTTAATCTTACAACTGCTAGTGGAATTATGAATGTAGAAATTATTTCTCCTACTAATGGATTCCAAGGAACAAGAAGCTCTGACGCTTTGGCATTAGCAGAAGCCAATTATTTAACGTTAAGAATTGTTGTAGAAAACAATGTTTTACTTGTAGATGGTACAACTCCTGTAACTGCTTTTCAGATTATTAATTATGATACTGGTTCTACTAGTATTGGAGATGCAGTAAAAACAGATGTAACTATACCTGCTGGCGGTTATAATACAATGGATATAATGATACCAAGCAATCCAGATAATAGTGGTACTATAGATAGATTAGGACTTAGAATAAAGTCAGGGGCAAATACATTAGATGCATCATCAAATTTTAATTTAGATTCAGCTATTATTCTTTTTTCAGGTACAGTAACTTCAACGTTTAGCGGATTTGTTCAAAACCCATGTTTTGAAAATGTTACAGGTGATATTGCCCCTTGGGTAGTTACAGGTGATGGTACTAGTTCACTTTCTACAGATGCAAGTGTTGGTGCACAAGCAGTAAAAGTTGATTTAACAGGAACTTCAAATACATTTTTGGAAAATGGTTATACTTGGGCTTTTGATTCTCCTCAAGTTGTTGCTTCTACTGGTGACCAAGTAACAATTACTTGGGATATGAAATCGAATAGTACTGCTCTTAAAGTTGCTGGGAGATTTATTTTAGGAGGGGCAGAAAATCAAGTTTTGGTTACTGCTGCAAAGAGTGTCACTGTTGCTGACACATATGAATCATTTAGTGTTACAAAAGTATTAGATGCACAAGATGGAAATTTTTATGATAATATCAATTCATTAAGTTTTAGAATTCAACTTGGTGAAGTAGGTGATTATGTATTTATTGACAATGTTACTACAACTGTTACTATTAATGGTGCAGTTCTTAATGTTGAAAAGAATGGTTTAGAATCTTTTACAATGTATCCAAACCCAGTAAATGACATTTTGAATATTATTAGTGTAAATGATATAAATGAAATTAAAATATTTGATATGACAGGTAAAAATGTATATGCTAGAAATGAAATTGCTAATAATCAAATTAATGTATCATCATTAAATCCTGGAATTTATTTTATAAAAATAAAAGACATTAATAATTCAATATCAACAAAAAAATTAATTAAAAATTAATTTTTTTTGCTAGGAATTTAATGTATATTCTAAATAACATAAAACTTCCTCTTTTTTACTAAAAGGAAGTTTTTTTGTTAAAAATAATAACTAATCTATATTTTAATTATGAGTAGCACATCAAACAAAAAAATAAACATCTATTTTATAACTATTGCAATTACACTTGGCGGTCTCCTTTTTGGTTATGATACAGGCGTAATTAATGGCACGCAATTTTTCTTCTCAAAGTATTTTGAATTAACAGGTTTTATAAAAGGTTTTATTGTAAGTAGTGCGCTCTTAGGAGCTTTAGTTGGTGCTGCAGGTTCAGGTGTCTTAAGTAAATCTATAGGGAGAAAAAGTTCATTAATAATAGCAGCAGTTTTATTTGCTGTTTCGGCTTGGGGTTCTGGCTTGCCTAGTTTTATGGGAGATTCTATTAATTTATTGGTATTCTTTAGAATATTGGGAGGTATTGCTATTGGTATTGCATCAATGAATGCGCCAATGTATATTGCTGAAATTGCGCCAGCTGAAAAAAGAGGAACTCTTGTGACTTTTTATCAGTTAGCCATAGTAATTGGTTTCTTTGTAGTTTTTTTAGCGACCTATTTTATTGGAAATAATTTAACTGAAGCTCAAAACATTGAATATGGTTGGCGACAAATGTTTTGGTCAGAGTTAATCCCAGCTTTATTATTTTTAGCTCTTTTATTTTTTGTCCCAAAAAGTCCAAGATGGCTAATGGTTAAGGGTAGAGAAGATGAAGCTTTAAATATATTAACAAGAATCCATGGCGAAGATATTGCAAATAAAGAAATAGTAGAAATTAGAAATTCTATACAAAGTGAAAAGTCTAAAATTAAAGCCTCTATTTATGTAAAGCCTCTACTTGGAATTGTTGTAATTGGTACAATACTTTCAGCCTTGCAGCAATTTACAGGGATAAATGCAGTTTTATATTATGGTGCAGATATTTTTGAACAAGCTTTGGGTTTTGGTAAAGATGATGTTTTGAAACAACAAATTTTATTGGCATCCGTAAACTTAGTTTTTACCTTTATTGCCATGTTTACAGTCGATAAGTTAGGAAGGAAACCATTGTTAATTATTGGAGGTTTTGGAATGCTTATTGGTTTTCTATTGATGGGATTCACTTTATATTTTAGTGATTATTCTAACATAAATGCTGCTGGTCTTCCCGCTTTATCTTCTTCCGAAGGAGTCGTTAGTTTAATAGGAGTACTTATTTTTATTGCGTCTTTTGCTATGTCAATGGGTCCAGTTGTTTGGGTTATTCTTTCTGAAATATTTCCTAATAGAATTAGAAGTGTTGCTATGTCCATTGCTGTTGCGGTTCAATGGTTGGCTAATTATTTTGTATCCCAAACATTCCCTGTAATTGTAGAAAGCGATGCAAACAAGTTACAACTTGATGGGGGAACTTGGAATAATGCACTTCCATATTTTATTTTTTCAACTTTTATAATCATAATAATCCTTTTTGTTTGGAAATATATCCCAGAAACTAAAGGTAAAACTTTAGAAGAAATGGAAACCTTATTTGAAAAATAATACTAAAACAGAAATTAATAATGAAATTTAAAAAGTAAAAGAAGTATACCTGTTTTTAACAATCAATTTAATGATAGTGAAGGAAGAGATGTTGCCATAACTTGGATATAAAGAATTTTGTTGAGATGGATAATAACGATGGAAGTGTTAAAAAAGAATATGAAGAAATTGATGGTGAAGTTAGTTGGGTAATATGGTGGGCGAATTGGATGAGATAATATTGAGTATTGATAGACAATTTTGGAGAGTTAACATTGCTAAGTAAAGAATAAGAGCACATATAAATAATAGAAGTAAAATTACGTTTGTTTACCCCTATACTATTTTATATGCCGGGTTTAATTGACAAGACATTATAGATGGTTCTGGCCTTTTTCTTTACCATATCTAAATCAGCCCTAAGAAAACGCCCCCTTAATTTTTAGGTCATTTATAACAAAATTTTTATTAAGCATATGTTTTTTGAAGTATGGGGTATATGTGAAATCAAATGTTTCACACAAATAATAATTAGTTAGGCAATAGTTATTTGTATTTCGGTACCAATGCGATTTTGGACTTATATTTATTTTATCTTCTCCATATTGGGCACAATGGTGATATTTTTATTCGGCAGTTATTTAATAAATAATTGAATTCAAAACACTTTGTCAAAAGAATGTTTTTTATATTTTTGTTTCTTTGTATGTTATTATAACTTAGATATAATTACTGAAGGATTGATTTTTTATAGGTCTGAAAAATAAATTTTGTTAAAAATTTAACTATTAAACACGAGATTCTATCTATCTTCGTACGGTTAAAAATTGATGAAGAAACAAGAAAAATACGATAAAGCATATATAAAAATGGCTCAGGAGTGGGCCAAGTTATCATATTGTGAAAGGAAAAAAGTTGGAGCTTTAATAGTAAAGGGAAGAATGATTATTTCTGACGGATTTAATGGAGCGCCAACCGGCTTTGATAATTGCTGTGAAGATAAAGAAGGAAACACTAATTGGTATGTTTTACATGCCGAGGCAAATGCAATTTTAAAAGTAGCTAGTTCGACACAATCATGTAAAGGAGCTACATTATATATTACACTTTCTCCATGTACAGAATGCAGTAAGTTGATTCATCAATCTGGAATAAAAAGAGTTGTCTATTCAAGAGCATATAAGGACTCTACAGGACTAAAATTTTTGGAAAAAGCAGGTGTTGAATTGACATATTTAAATACAGAGAAATGAAAGTGAAGTCATATTTACCAATTTATTTAGGAGTTGCGATTGCAATTGGAATTTTGATTGGGAGTTTTTTTAATTTTAAAAATAGAACAAATTCAATTTTTAAGTCTAATAGTGAAGAGGCTAAAATAAAGAGACTAATTGATTACATACAGTATGATTATGTAGATGATGTAAATACAGAAAACTTATTAGATGGTGCAATTGATCAAATTGTAAATAAGTTAGATCCTCACTCACATTATTTTAGCAAACAAGATTTTGAAAGGGATAATGAACAAATGCAAGGAAATTTTCATGGAATTGGAGTTCAATTTGTTATTCATAATGATTCTGTTGTGATTACTAAAATATTGGATGGGGGGCCTAGTAAAAAGGTTGGGTTACAAGCTGGAGATAGAATTTTAAAGGCCGATAACGATTCATTGTCTGGGGTTAAAATCACAAGTGAAGATGTTATGAAAATTTTGAAAGGCGATATAGAGACTAAAGTTAATTTATCTGTTTATAGACATGTTGAAGATAAATTTTTAGATTTTGAAATAGTTAGAGGAGAAGTTCCAATAAGCAGTGTTTCTGCGAGTTATATGTTGAGTGATAAAATTGGTTTTATTAAAGTAGATAGGTTTGCGAGAACAACATACAATGAATTTAAAATTGCACTAGATGGTTTAATTAGTAAAGGGATGGAAAAGTTAGTCTTGGATTTACGAGACAATCCTGGTGGCTTTATGGACATTGCTAATAAAATTGCAGATGAATTTTTAGAAGACGATAAATTAATTGTGTTTACAAAAAACAAAAAAGGAGAAATAGATAAAGATTTTGCTACAGATAAAGGAGAGTTTGAAAATGGGCAAGTTTATATTTTGATTAATGAAAATTCTGCATCAGCATCAGAAATAGTTGCAGGCGCTCTTCAAGACAACGATAAAGGAACTATAATTGGTCGTAGATCTTTTGGGAAAGGCTTAGTTCAACAAACTATGGGGCTAGGTGACGGTTCGGCTATTAGACTGACCACAGCGAGGTATTACACTCCTACAGGAAGGTCGATTCAAAAACCATATGACTTAAATCACAATAAAGAATATAGAGAAAGTTTTAATAAGCGATTTGAAAATGGAGAGTTAGTTTCAAAAGATAGTATCAAAGTAAATGACTCTTTAAAATACACAACACCAAAAGGAAGAGTTGTTTATGGGGGTGGAGGAATTGTCCCTGACGTTTTTGTTGCAATAGATACAACTCAATTCATTGAAAATAAATATGTAAATTCAAATTTATTAAATAGATTTTCTTTTGAATATGTAGATACGAATAGAAAAGTATTAAAAAATATTGTTTTGCAAGATTTTATTTCTTCATTTGATCAAGAAGAAGAGGTTTTAAATGAGTATTTTAAAAGAATGGATATTGTTTTGCCAATATCAAACACTAAAAGACAGGTTGTAAAAAGATATTTAAAAGCCAGTATAGCTCAAAACCTATTTGATGATAATGGTTTTTACAAAGCGATTCAAGCAAATGATAAAATGATTGAAAAAGTATTCTTTTTGGACAGTATCAATGATGAGCATTCAAACTAAAATATACTTCGCTTCAGATCAACATCTAGGAGCTCCAACTGCAAAAGACAGTCTAGAAAGGGAACAAAAGTTTATCCGCTGGTTAGATATTGTTAAAGAAGATGCCGAGGCAATTTTTTTATTGGGCGATTTATTTGATTTTTGGTTCGAATATAAATCCGTTGTTCCTAAAGGATTTATTAGAGTTTTAGGTAAATTAGCTGAAATAAGAGACAGTGGAATTCAAATTCATTTTTTTGTTGGTAATCATGATTTATGGATGAGAGACTACTTTCAGTCAGAATTGAATATTCCAGTATATCATCAACCAAAAGAATTTATATTCCACAACAAAACCTTTTTGATTGGTCATGGAGATGGATTGGGTCCTGGAGACAAAGGATATAAAAGAATGAAGAAGGTTTTCATAAATCCCATATCGAAATGGCTTTATAGATGGCTTCATCCAGATATTGGTGTGAAACTAGCACAATACTTATCTGTAAAAAACAAACTCATTTCTGGTGAAGAAGACGTTCTTTTTTTAGGAGAAGATCAAGAGTGGTTGGTGCAATACGCCAAACGAAAATTAGAAGACAAACACTATGATTATTTTTTATTTGGTCATCGGCATTTACCAATGGAAATATCTGTTGGAGAAAATTCAAAATACATCAATACAGGAGATTGGATTACTCATTTCACCTATGCGGTTTTTGATTCAGAAGAACTTACCCTTAATACCTTTGAAGAATAGCTGTTTTTAAAGGATTTTAAACATTTTTTAACCAATTTTTAACAACAAAAAATAAAATAATTGTGCTTCTTGCAATCTCAAATAAAGCATAGTATATTCACGCGTTTAAATATTAATGATGATAGAAGAAAATAATACAACAGTAGACATTAGAGCAATCAATGAAAAGATAGAAAAGGAAAGTGCTTTTGTTGATTTGTTAGTTATGGAAATGAATAAAGTAATTATTGGTCAGAAACATATGATCGAACGATTATTAATTGGATTATTAGGAAACGGACATATATTGCTAGAAGGGGTTCCTGGATTGGCAAAAACGTTGGCAATTAACACATTGTCTAAAGCCGTAAAAGGAGATTTTAGTAGAGTACAGTTCACACCAGATTTATTACCTGCAGATGTTGTTGGAACGATGATTTATAACATGAAGGATAATGAGTTTTCTATCAAAAAAGGACCAATTTTCGCCAATTTTGTGTTGGCAGATGAAATAAATAGAGCGCCAGCAAAAGTGCAATCTGCATTATTAGAAGCAATGCAAGAGCGTCAAATTACTATTGGTGATACTACTTTTAAATTGGATGATCCGTTTTTAGTAATGGCAACTCAAAATCCAGTAGAACAAGAAGGAACATATCCTTTACCAGAAGCACAAATGGATAGATTTATGCTGAAAGTAGTGATTGACTATCCGAAAATTGAAGATGAACAGTTGATAATGCGTCAAAACTTAAAAGGAGGTTTTGATAAAGTAAATGCAGTTGTTTCGTTGGCACAAATTAATAAAGCAAGAGAAGCCGCAAAAGAAGTCTATATGGACGAGAAAATTGAGAAATATATACTTGATATTATTTTTGCTACTCGTTATCCAGAAAAATATAACTTACCAGATTTAAAGAATTTAATCAGTTTTGGAGCGTCTCCAAGAGGGAGTATTAATTTAGCAATTGCTGCAAAATGCTATGCCTTTATTAAGCGAAGAGGATATGTGATTCCTGAAGATGTTAGAGCAGTTGTGCAAGATGTTTTACGTCACAGAATTGGAATAACATACGAAGCTGAAGCTGAGAATATAACTTCAATAGATATTATCAATAAGATTGTAAACGAAGTAGAAGTACCTTAAAAAATTGTCATTCCTGCGAAGGCAGGAATCTCTTGGAATAAAACTCAAGTCACGATTAAAAGATTCCTGCCTTCGCAGGAATGACAAAAAACTAAAATTTGGACACTAAAGAATTACTTAAGAAAGTACGTAAGATTGAGATTAAGACAAAACGTTTGTCTAATCACATCTTTTCTGGCGAATATCACAGTTCGTTTAAGGGAAGAGGAATGACGTTTTCTGAAGTTCGCCAATACCAATATGGTGATGATATTCGAGCTATTGATTGGAATGTTACAGCACGTTATAATGACACTCACATCAAAGTTTTTGAAGAAGAACGAGAATTGACAATGGTTTTAATGGTGGATATTTCTGGCTCTGAATTTTTTGGAACTACCGAGCAATTTAAAAGAGATACAATTACAGAAATTGCAGCAACACTCGCTTTTTCTGCAACTCAAAATAATGATAAAGTTGGTTTGGTTTTATTTTCTGACGATATCGAATTGTTTATTCCTCCTAAAAAAGGAAAAAGTCATGTTTT